>Ga0316192_10000052_pt1 | contig 66612 bp, 57 predicted proteins | sample MerIslwburrow_MG_FD_204931 | JGI IMG/M metagenome (GOLD analysis project Ga0316192, IMG submission 204931) | Coastal sediment microbial communities from Maine, United States - Merrow Island worm burrow | ecosystem: Environmental > Aquatic > Marine > Coastal > Sediment | place: USA: Maine...
GAGGCAATGGGAACCCCTGAATTGGAGAAGATGGATATTGCCGAGCTTCAGTCCTCACAACTTCCTGGAGTAACAATACAAAACATATACTTCGACATCACACCCGCACACATGATTAGTGCCTGGTTTGATGAAAATGAGATACATCAGAGTAGGCATCATCGTCCGTAAGATCTTTATGGAATAAGTGAGAAGTTACACTACTATTACCATTAGCAGTGGTTCCGAAAATCATATAAAGAGTTTGGAGGAAGCTATGCAAATACCATTACAGATCACCTTTCGCCACATGGAATCATCAACTGCTGTGGAAGACCGAATTCGCAACGAGGCTTCCGAGCTTGATCAATTCTATAATCAGATCATGAGTTGCCGTGTCGTAGTCGAGGCCCCTCATGCCCATCATCACAAGGGAAACCTTTATCACATCGGTATCGATTTAAAAGTGCCCGGCAAAGAACTGGTCGCTGGCCGTGGACATGGCAAGGATCATGCCCATGAAGATATCTATGTCGCCATACGGGATGCCTTTGATGAAATGCAGCGCCAACTTGAGGATCACCTAAGACGCCAAAATGGTCATATTAAAACACATGAGCCACCACCTCATGGGCGAATATCGCTTTTAGTACCAGAGGAGGATTATGGCCGGATCGAAACTTCCAACGGTCGGGACATCTATTTTCACCGCCATAGTGTGCTCGGTGATGATTTTGATGCACTCAAAATTGGAAGTGAGGTTCGATTTGATGAAGAGCAGGGAGATGAAGGTCCGCAAGCAAGCACTGTAAGACTGGTGGGTAAGCACCATATTCTTGGCTGAGTCAGCGTCGTTATAGTTTCAAGCAGTTTTGGAGTAGCAGATGGAAGAGATCTATAAATATGCCGATGAGTTGGGGCCTTTCAAGGTTATCCATGTGCATGAACCCTCAGTCGGCTTAAAAGCTGTATTGGTAATAGATAATGTCGCCAAAGGGCCTTCAATTGGCGGAATTCGAATGGCTCCTGATGTTTCAACAGTGGAGTGCATGCGGCTTGCACGCGCCATGACTTTCAAGAATGCGGCAGCAGGGCTGCCCCACGGCGGCGGCAAAATGGTGATTTGGGGTGACCCCAAAATGCCTAAGCAGAAAAAGGAGAAACTGATCCGCGCTCTGGCTAACTCACTAAGGGAAGCTGAACAATATATCTTCGCACCGGATATGGGTACCGATGAAGAGTGCATGGCCTGGATCAAGGATGAGGTGGATCGTGTTGTGGGGTTACCTCGTGAAGTGGGCGGCATTCCGCTTGATGAGCTGGGGGCTACAGGCTTTGGACTGAGTCATGCAGTAGAGATAGCACTGAAACAGTCTGATTTTGAGATTAAAGGTGCACGGATCGTTGTGCAGGGCTTTGGCGCTGTAGGCAAACATGCAGCCCGATTCCTGACAGAACAGGGCGCTGTGCTGGTAGGCGCTGCTGACTCCAAAGGAACACTCTACAACCCCGAAGGCCTGGATGTTGCAGCACTGATTGAACATAAACAGGCTGGCCAGAGCATCATCAACTTCGCAGGAGGCGAGGCACTGGATAGTGATGCAGTAATCGATATTGAATGCGACATCTGGATACCCGCCGCTCGCCCTGATGTCATTCATGATGACAACGTAAAACGGCTCAATACCCGCATGGTAGTACAGGGGGCAAATATTCCGTTTACTACAGGCGCAGAGCAATATCTGCATGAGCAAGGCATTATTTGCGTGCCGGATTTCATTGCCAATGCAGGTGGCGTCATCTGCGCCGCCATGGAATATCATGGCAGCAGTGAAACAGCCGCCTTCCAAACTATTGCGGAAAAAATACGCAGAAATACGGCACAAGTGCTTGAAGAGTCGAAAGAGAGCTGTGCCCTCCCCCGAGAGGCCGCTGTAAAACTTGCCCGCCGCCGTGTCGAAAAAGCAATGAGTTTTCGACGATGGAATCTATTTTAAAATGTAAAAGGCTTAGTAAATAAAAGGAGGTATTAAGGGATGTATCGCATTCGTTTTCACGGGCGCGGTGGTCAGGGAATGAAGACAGCCAGCCGCATACTGGGCACCGCTTTTTTCCTGGAAGGCCTTGAGGTTCAGGATGCCCCTCGCTACGGTGCAGAACGTCGCGGTGCGCCCATCTTCGCCTATGTACGCGCCTCCCACTCCCTCATCAATGAGCGCGGCATCATTCGCGTACCAGACCTCGTTATCATTGCAGATGACAGCCTGGTCACAGTGCCCGCTGCCGGGGTGCTGGCAGGTGCTTCCAATCAGACGTTTATGCTCATCAGCACCAGTGAAAAGGCCGCCACCTGGAGTCACCGGCTTAATTTCACAGGTTCTATTCTTACCCTGCCTTCCCCGGTAGAGGTGGTAGACAGAATGGAACTACGCTTTGTGGGTGCAACCTGTGCAGGCGCTGCTGCACGGCTGTGCGGCATCATCACCCAGACAGCACTGGAGCAGGCAGTACGTGATGAACTGACCGGATTACCCAATGCAGTGATAGAGAAAAACCTGGAAAAGGCACTTGAGGGCTACACCCTCATGGCTGAGCATGAAGGATGTATCAAAGAAGCAGCCATGCTTTCATCTGAGCAGTATGAGATTCCAGAATGGATTAACCTCCCTTTTGAGGAGGCATCCATTTCCGCCCCGGCAATTCACGCCTCACTCACCAGCGAATTAATGCCCACTGGACTATGGCGCACCATGCGCCCGGTTATCGACAGGGAACATTGCAAAAAGTGCTGGTGGATCTGCAGCACCTCCTGCCCTGATGGGGCAATCAATATTGATGCTGATAACAATCCGCTGATCGACTATGAACACTGCAAGGGATGCCTAACCTGCGTAACGGTTTGCCCATCCCATGCCATCCTGGCTATTCCCGAACATAAAAAACCAACAACAGAGGAGACAGACTCATGACACGCAAACTCCTCACCGGCAATGGTGCAGCAGCCTGGGGGGCGCGGCTCGCTCAGGTAGACTACATCCCCGCCTTTCCGATCACTCCGCAGACCGAGATTATCGAAAATCTTGAGAACTGGATCGACAATGAAGGGATGCCTGCACGAATGACAACACTGGAGTCTGAACACTCCATGATCACAGCGGCAGGAGCAGCAGCCGCTACCGGCGTACGGGTCTTTAGCGCCACCTCCAGCCAGGGTCTGCTCTATGCCATGGAGATGCTCTATACCGTCGCAGGGTGGCGCGCTCCCTTTGTGCTGACCAATGTCTCACGGGGACTCGCCGCCCCCATCACCCTGGAGCCAGATCACAATGACATCATGGCAGCCCGAGACTGTGGCTTCCTACAGATTCATTGCGCAGACTGCCAGGAGGTACTGGACAGCGTACTGATCGCCTACCGATTGGGTGAGGATAAACGAGTGCGGCTGCCAGTTATTGTTAATCTGGATGGCTTTTACCTCTCCTTTACCCGGGAGCCGGTAGAGATCCCTGACCCTGAAGCTGTCGCCCGCTTTTTACCACCCTATGATCCCGAGAACATCCGCTTCAGCGCCAGCACCCCCATTAGCCAGGCAGTAGCTGTACTGGGTGGAACACCCTACTCCTACTTCCGTTATGAAAGCCATTTGGCAGCCCAAAAAGCGCTGGAGGTCTATGATGAAATCACCACAGAGTTTACAGAGGAGTTCGGTCGGCCCCGTGAAGCCTTAGAGAGCTATCGCACTGAAGATGCTGAGTATCTGTTCTTTCAGATCGGTTCCTTCGCCACTAAGGCTCGGGAAGCCGTGGATCGGTTACGCGAATCAGGTTGGGCCATTGGTTTGATACGCCCTCGGTTATTCCGGCCACTGCCAGAAGAACATATCCGTAAAGCTCTGGCGGGCAAAAAAGGTGTCACAGTGATTGATCAAAACCTCGCCCCTGGGCGAGGTGGTGTGCTGCATAGTGAACTTGGCTCCGTACTTTTTGGCCATGCCAATATGCCAGGCATCCTAGTCAGTTTTATTGGCGGTCTGGGTGGCAGAGATATCAGCACCGAAGAGTATTTTGAAATGGCTATGGTTACCCGTGAAGCCGTAAAAGAAGGACGGCCACCACCCCCCCGGCTGCTCTACACAGAAACAGAACTACGGGAGGTAGAAAAGCTTCAGGCTATCGCCAATATGGAGCGTATAGAGCTGGGAGCAAAGCCATGAGCGAAACCCTTTTCCGCCGTATAAAAGACCTGCCCTCTACTCATCTGCTTGGCACCGGCGTCCCAACCTGTGCTGGCTGTGGCGGGCTGCAGGCGCTGCACCAAATCTATGATGTATTTGGGGAGAAAACCGTATTTGTAAATGCTGCTGGCTGTATGACACTGCTTTCAGTCTACCCCTTCACTCCGTTTCGTGGCTCCTGGCTTTACACCGCCATGGGCGCTGCACCGGCCGGTGCTCAGGGTATTCGTGATGCCCTGGATATCCAATTACAGAAGGGACAGATCAAAAAAGAAGATGACCTACAAACTGTTGTGCTCACCGGAGATGGATCTGCTTATGGTATGGGCATGTCCGCCACCTCTAGCGCCATCGAGCGGGGGTTGGACTTTGTCTATATCTGTTATGACAATGAGGGATACGGCAACACGGGCCAGCAATTCTCTGAGGCCACACCCCATGCCGCACGTACCTCCACCAGTAAAGGGCCTCAGGGCTATCCAGGATTTAAGAAAGATCTCTTCTCCATCTGGGCTGCACATAAACCCAGTTATGTGGCTACCGTAATCGGTGCTGAGCCTCTGGATCTTGCGCGCAAGATAGAAAAAGCAAAAGAGAAAAAAGGGCCACGGCTTATTCTTGCACTCTCCCCCTGCCCCACAGGCTGGAATTATGACCCCAAAGATACAGCCGATATTGGGCGCTTGGCGGTACGCACCGGCATCTGGCCACTCAAGGAATATGAAGATGGCAAGGTGGTACACACCAAGATTCCACGCAAACGTCTACCAGTAGAGGAGTATCTAAAACTTCAGGGGCGTTTCTCTCATCTGTTTGAACCTACACGCAATGAGGAGATACTAAACGGGATACAGGAACGGGTGGATACCTATTGGGCAGAGGTTGATGGGGGATAAACAGCATCAGCCCATGAACACCTCAAATAAAAGTTATTTCCACCGTGGTGGCGAAGAGCCATTATTAGGCAGCACCATACCTGAACATTTCATCAGTGTAGCTGCACAGTTCCCTGATAATGATGCCGTAGTCTCCATTCCCCAGGCACGCCGTCTAACCTATGCAGAATTTTCTGAGCAGATTGATTGTATTGCACGCGGACTATTAGGCATGGGTTTTACCAAAGGCAACCGGGTTGGCGTTTGGTCTACCAACAACATCGAATGGGCAATACTACAGATGGCTACTGCCCGGATTGGTGCAGTCCTGGTCAACATCAACCCTGCCTATCAAACCAAAGAATTAGCCTATGCCCTGCAACGCTCTGAAGTGCAAGGGCTGTTTCTCATTCCCTCATTTCGCAGCAGTGACTACATCGCCATGCTGCTGGAGTTGATGCCGGAACTGAAAAACGTAGCAGCGGATGCATTATCCAATAGTGAGTTCCCCCACCTGCAGAAAGTCATACTTTACAATCCAATCTCAACTGAGACCACACAAAGGCCTTACCCAGGTTTTACGATATGGCAAGACCTGCTACAGATGGCAGACTCTGTTTCACCAGATACACTGGATGAAATAACAGCCTCATTGGATATGGATGCCCCCATCAACATCCAATACACTTCCGGCACAACAGGCTTTCCCAAGGCAGTTGTTCTTACCCACCACAACATCCTCAACAACGCCTGGTTTTCAGCTGAGGCTATGCATTTTTCTGAGAAAGACAGGCTCTGCATCCCTGTCCCCTTCTACCACTGTTTTGGCATGGTACTCGCCAACCTACTCTGCTTTGCCACTGGTGCTTGCGCTGTCATACCCAGTGAGCACTTTGATGCTCTTGCCGTACTTAAAGGTGTTGAGGCCGAGTACTGTACAGCCATTCACGGTGTACCCACTATGTTTATCGCAGAGCTGGAGCATCCAAGATTCAGTGAGTTTGATCTCTCCACACTTCGCACAGGCATCATGGCGGGCGCTCCCTGCCCACCTGAACTGATGACCCGAGTTATTGAACAGATGCACTGTCGTGAAATTCTTATTGGTTATGGTGAGACTGAGGCATCCCCCATCACCCACCTGACCACACGAGATGACTCCTTTGAACGCCGTATTGAAACCGTTGGCCATAACCTCCCCCATCAGGAAGTCAAAGTGGTAGACACAGAGAGCGGCCAAACCGTATTGATGGGTAAGATTGGCGAGATCTGCTTCCGTGGTTATCACATCATGCAGGGCTATTACGGTGACACTGAAGCAACAGAAAAAGCCATCGACTCACAGGGGTGGCTACACTCAGGTGATTTAGGCACTATGGATGCAGATGGTTATCTGCGCATCACCGGTCGTTTAAAAGAGATGATTATCCGTGGTGGTGAGAATATCTATCCACGAGAAATTGAAGATTTCATCTTTACCCACCCCAAGGTGGCCGAGGTAGCAGTATTTGGCATACCCGATAAATTATATGGTGAAGAGATCATGGCCTGGATTCAACCTCATACCAAAGAGACCTGCACCGAAGAAGAGATACAAAACTTCTGCAAGGGAAAGATTGCTCATTTCAAGATTCCAAAATATATCTGGTTTGTTGAAGAGTTTCCTTTAACCATTACCGGTAAACTACAGAAATTCAGAATGCGTGAAATCGCTATGAAAAAACTAAAATCCTATTGATTTTTACAGAACGAAAGAGATTACTTGAATTAACCTAATCAAAGAGGAACACACCAATGAAACCACTACCATCCAAAAAAGATCCTATCGAAGCAGTGGGGGAAGCCTACGAGCTACTACTTGAACAAGCAATCAAAGAGGCCCACAAGCTTGAGGATAAAACAGGCCCTGCCCTTCACCGCATCATTGATGAGGTACGCACCGACAGTAAAATTCTGGAAAAATTTACCCAGGAACAGATGGAAGAGGTTGCCAAGTATTTGAAACGTGACCTGAACGACGCCGCATACTACATAAAAGAAACCAAAGAGGATTTTAAAACCTGGTTTGGTTTTGATGTTGAATTAATTGAAGACCGCCTGAAAGACCTTTTTACACAGGCTGCAGACCAAACCACCGTAGAGCTATTAAAACTCAAAGCAGAAGCCTCACACGAGTACCGCACAGGTGAAATCACAGGCCCCGGAACACTACTCTGCAAAGAATGCGGTGAAAAACTGCATTTCCATAAACCTGGGCATATCCCACCCTGCCCTAAATGCCACGGCACCGCCTTTGGACGAATTTCTGCAGACGATAATGCATAGATACCAAAAGCAAATCAGTATCCAAGCATGCTTGGATACTGATTTGCTTAATTTGATAATAAGAGAGGAATTTTATAAACTGGTTGCTAAGCAATAAAATATCAACAAATATTATAAGTGTATTATTTTAACTATATGGACTCGTATAGTTCCGTATAGCATCTGTCAAATAGTAAGTTGTTGTCAAAAATAGCCATTAGTACTCATAATAATATCAATGATTCTTAATACAAATTCTGTTTTTCATCACTATTTGCACAATAGGCAGAATTTTGTTCTGCCAGCGCTTACAAAACGACAGATTATTTATGGTGTTATACGCAAGTACAGGAGATATCAATTATATGAAATGTAATATTGTGATTATTGGATTTTGCTGTTTGCTGGCTGGATGCAGCACTTCAACCACAACAAATAACAAAGGTAAAGCCCCGTTAGCCGATATCGATAAGCATAACCAGACTGCAAGACTTATTCTAGCTACAGATTCTTTTATCGGGCATACAGCTCGTAAATGCAAAATTTTACTTAACGAGAAAGATGTTTTTATGAAAAGCATCCTTAAAAGCTGGAATCAAAAGAATGCAAAGCATGTAGATGCAGCAAAGAACTGGACTATTGATTATGCATCTGATGTAAGCCTCGAAAAAGGTCAAGGAGTAGGTATCATGTATATAGGCGAAATTATGTCAGATATTAATAAAAGTGGTGTTATTGCATCAGACGAATTACTTTCAATGAGCGCAAATGAAAATGTAGTTACATGCCATAAATTCAGATCTGTAATTGAATCAGGAAAATACGATCTATCAAAGTCAAATCTATATCCTCAGATTGTTGAGCTAGCTGCTTTAACTAAATAATTTTTAATACAATTTATGGATGTCTAATAGAGCGAATAAAGTATTGATGTAAAAATTGAATTATGTGCATTGAAAAAAGCATATAGCCAGGCATATCAACATTGACACATTTTTCGTTCGCTGCTCACGAAAAATGTGCAAGTTGTTTGCGGCATTAAAGATCTGCTTTTTAATGGAGAGCAGTGACTTCATACTCCATCAGATTTTCACCTACACGCAATTCAAACAGCTCTCCTAGCTGACGTCCCATTAGTGCAGCCCCCAGTGGAGACTGTGGTGTCACGATAGTGTTTTCCCTGTTATCAAATAAAAACTTAAGCCCGCCAGCCTCGGCACCCATCCATACCCATCCATACCCAACGATCCAAATCATCCTGATCTTTCAACTGCACTAGAGAGGAAAGTTCTACTTCGCTACATGAATGCTCCAAGGTTTGTGGAGAAACAGATTCATACTTCAATTTCTTCTGCACGCTTAGCTTGTCCATGAGCTAGATGGGTCAAAAACAATGCGTTTTTAAACCCTATAACTACTTGCAAAAATACTGCGGCAATGGGTTCGTCAAGCCTGTTTATCAATCATTAATTAAGCCATAGGCTCATGAACGAATCCCTTTTTTCACTCCTGGCAATAGCAGCAAAACACCTGTCGCCAATATCAGAAATGTACTTGGTTCTGGTACAGAATATGAGGTTTGTACATTGTGCAGTGTCGGGATATTTTCATGCCTATAATGCACCCCTAAAGAGTCATCATATTCTAAAATCCAAGAGAGGTGGGATAGAGCTTTAGATGGATTCCAGTCATTTATTAACGTTGGCATTGATGTCTGGATAATGCTATCTCCTATGATATGGCCCAACAGAAAAGAGTCATTAATTATGTTAAAATCAGGATCAGATGAGGTTAGTTGCACATTCAGATTAAAAATATCTGATGAGGATATATTTTGGAATGTAGTGTAAAACAAAAAATCATCAGAGCCAGGGGGAAACATTGAGCTATATTCTATAGGATATATCGAGCTGATTGGTGCAGCAAATGTATAGCTATCGCCTGAAAGAAGCGTGAATGTGTCAATCGTATCTCTCAAGGTGAAATGAAATTTACCATCAATGATTGCCCATGTTTCAGAACCATCTGGATTAGTGGTGATCTCTGCTTCAGAACCTCGTGCGCTTACTACAGCTGTCGGGGTACGTGCACTTGCTACAGCTGTCGGGGTAACTAATTGATAATCTTTTTTAATGTGGAAGAATCTTTTTATATCCTCCCAAATTGACCCAGCATGGGCATCTGTGGGTACAGCGATGGTACCCATCACAATAAAAAATGAGATATAGATTGCACTGATTCTTGAGTAATTCATCACGACCTCCATATATGCAATAAACTCTGAATCAATAGCGAGTGGATCTGATTTAATTAGCTAATATGACACCACAAACCACAATGATGTACTTGCCAATCATTAATTAAATCACAGGCTCAAATCTGCTTATAAAGCATTAATAAACAGATTTGCCACTATTGCTTGATTCCTCCACACTATCAATTAACCTTTCTTTTTTTACGATTCGCAAACATACCAAGAACACCTAACCCAAACAAAGCAAGACTTCCAGGCTCTGGTACATTGGTGGTTCTGATAATGCCATCAAAAAAGGCCCATTCATAAGCACCTACAGTATCCTGAGCTACGAGTGCTAAAACATTATCACCATTCTGTAGGAAACTGCTGAAATCGACAAAGTGAGCAGGATTAATGTCATTAATCGATGGGTTGGATGAAAGCACAAGATTGCCATTGACGTAAAAATCGAAGTTATCATCTGCTGCCACAAAACCTTGCCCTACCAATGGCAAACTATCCATAGACAAACTCAGATTAAAATCATATCGAAAATAGGCATCATAAGGGCCTGTTGTTCCATTGGGTATTGAGGTGCTATCCCAATGCCACATATATTCAGCACTGGTGCCTACCAGAGTAATTGCACCTGGTGTGTATATATTTGGGTAAGGAGCATAAGCATTGATCCAAGCACTATCATCATAACCTGTATCCGTCCATCCAGAACCCGAACCTGGCGTTGTCGTGGTTACCCAGCCGCTACCACTTTGAATGCTCATATCAATAGGGGTCGCATATAGATAAGAATGTGCAGACAACAGCAATGCAAATATTAAAATTTGAAAACCAAACGGATATTGTTTGTGGTTTTTCATGATTATTTCTATCCTCTATATTAAATGGCTCGGTAAGCAGTCAAATCTATTTATTAATCATTAAATGGAAGCAGTGTCAGGTCTTACAATCACACGTCATGCTATCACCCATCATTTAGATGGAATCAGAACCGGGGATAAATGGGGGCAAGCTCAAACTATCCTCATCCTTCCCGATCACCTATTTATTCCTCACTCACAATGCCCTTTTAAGCTCTGCAACTATTTGCATATATAGAGCAATCTCAATGCCAACCAAGACCTTTGCACCATGACGACAAAAGTTTTGCCACAAGCTGAGCATTCCGGTGCGATGATTTATAATCAGTTACGAGCGCCAGTATTGTTTTTTCTTTATCACTACCAAAGGAACTTGTGACGATGCGCAAACTGGAAGTTTCAAATAAAGCCGATCTGCAATCTGCTTGCAGGGCAGAAGCTAGCAACAATAAAGAATTTCGCTTTCTGCACCGATTGCATTGTGTGCTACTGGTAGCACAGTGAAGCAGTTGTTATCAGATCGCCGACTGGTTTGGGGAACACTCCTGCACTGTTGAACGCTGAGTTCACTGCTTTAACGAATATGACCTTGAGGGGTTCGGGGATGAACAGAAAACAGGGCGGCCCAGAAAGGTACACTATGACCAGTTCAAACAACTACAAAACGATATCGCAAGAAATCCCTCTGAGCTGGGATATCAACAGTATGAGTGGAATGGCAAGCAACTGAAGACACATCTGGAGCATTGCTGCAGTGTTAAGCTGAGTGTGCGTCAGCAGGTTGTGCAACAGTTAAGACATAGCTCGGCCTCCCATATCACACTGACTCAGTAGTGGATGCGGCACACTTTTGTCGCTAAAAAACACCGCCCTCCCTCAGCCACCTAGCTGACAATCCAAAGTGTAAAAAATAGTGACACCTAAAAATAAGAATGATATTACTTTATTATCCATTGACAAGCCACTGATATATCAACCATTTACACCTAAGTACCCTACAAAAACAACGGATTCAAGTTAATGATATGGATGTAAATCGTTTGAAAGGAGTGTAAAAAAAACTGACAACACAGTAAGCCGCCTTAATACAGCTAGATGGATTAAGAGGTTGCATTGTGTATGCGTATTCAACTGATTTTTCTAAATTCAAGTCAGTTAGTAGAGCGCAGTGACTTCATATTCCATCAGGTTTTCACCCACACGCAGCTCAAACACATCCCCTAGCTGGTGCCCCATTAATGCAGCCCCCAGCGGAGACTTTGGCGTTACGATAGTGTTTTCCCTGTTATCAAATAAAAACTTAAGCCCGCCAGCCTCGGCACCCATCCAGATCCAACGATCCATATCATCCTGATCTTTCAATTGCACTAGAGAGGAAAGCTCCACTTCGCTACATGGATGCTCCAAGGTCTGTGACGAAATAGCTTCATAGACTCGCAGGGCTGCTTCAATTTCTCCTGCACGTTTAGCCTGCCCGTGAGCCAGATATGCAGCTTCCAGCCCTCGTGTGTCATATTTATTTTCAGCAACACTTTCTCCGTGCGTTGCACTTTCATGTGCAACCTTTACCGCTTCCTGTAAGGCAGATAAATCATGTCGCAATACAGTGAGGATTTGTTCAAGAATAAGGGTTTTGTTCATTTATTGCGTAGGCCAATCACTAAGTGGATAAGGATGCGCTTCACTGTTAAAAGTAAGAAACAGTATGATCTGATAGATGTAGCTACTTAAGCTCTGGCCAAGCGCCAACAGTTGAGCATTCGGTGCTCCATTAAACAGCACAAACAAAAACTGCAATACCACTACAGCAAAAACAACAAATTTTGCCACGCCTAATAAAAAGGCAAACAGCAGCATATAAAGCCCCCGCTGCCAAATAGTGCCTGGCTGTTTAATAATATCCGTACTATCCATTTTCATACCTTTATCAATCAATTCTGTTTATCAGAGGGTCTGTTTACTTTTACCTGGTTGTTAGTGTCTCGACTTTTACGAATCAAGGCATCACCTATCATGCTCAGATCTGATTTCGCTAATCTGTCATAAAGAACAACATTTACTGTGGCGGCCAAATTCATACAACCTATCGTTGGCACATAGACAACCGCATCGGCCTGATCTATCACATCCTGACTAATGGTGCCGTCTTCAGGGCCAAAAATATAGATGGCATTATCTGGATGTTTATATTCAGGAAGTGGTGTTGCACCCTCTACCAATTCAACACAGACAACCTTTGCATTTTTGGGGATATCTTCCAGAAGCGTTTCTACTTTGATTAAAGAGATGTTTTCAGCAGCATCTTTTGTATCAGTATTGAATTTTGCTGCCTGGTCATAACGTTTACCCGTATAAAAAATATCATCAACTTGATAGCAGCCCGCAGCACGCAACACTGCGCCAACATTTGACGGGCTTTTTGGGTTTGTTAAACCAATAATGACTTTTGATTTTTTCATTCAGAAAAGAGTTTAATTAGAGCTTGATCAGAGAGAAAGAGTGGCACTTGATATGCAATCAACAACTGCTCAATTAGGTGTTAACTGCACCAGTTTGCCATTACGCTCATCAGTGAGCAAATAGAGATAACCATCTGGCCCGGCATGTACATCACGAATGCGCCCAAGCTCTTCTTTTAACAGTCGTTCTTCATTAACAACCCGAGCACCATTGAGTTCGAGGCGTACTAGCAGTTCAAACTTTAGTGAACCAATAAAGAGGTTATTACGCCACTGTGGAAACTTGTCGCCCGTATAGAATGTCATGCCAGAAGGTGCGATGGAGGGATCCCAATAATAGAGTGGTTGCTCCATGCCTTTTTTGGCTGTGCCCTCACCAATCTTGGTACCGATAACATAATTAACACCGTAGGTAATCACAGGCCAACCGTAGTTGCGCCCAGCCGATATGATATTGATCTCATCCCCACCCTGTGGGCCATGCTCATGCGACCACAGATCACCTAATTTTGGATGTAGCGCTAACCCCTGAGGATTACGATGACCATAGCTAAAAATTTCCGGCCTGGCATTCGGGCGGTTCACAAAAGGGTTGTCAGCGGGCACACGGCCATCATCATGCAGCCGAATCACAGAACCACCGTGATCATCCAAGCGCTGCGCTTGTGATCGATCACCACGTTCACCAACAGTGATATATAGATAATGATCTTTATCAATAACCAATCGTGAGCCAAAGTGGCGTCCACCGTTGCTTTTAGGTTGCATGCGAAACAGCACCTGCACATCTTTTAGAGCCATGCCATCGAGTTTGGCACGTGCAATATCAGTGCCGATGCCACCTGGCCCCGCAGCACTGTATGAGAAATAGAGCCAGCCGTTTTCACTGTAGTCCGGATGCAAAATGATATCCAACAGGCCGCCCTGCCCCACAGCGGCGATACTGGGGAGACCCATTACGGGATTGGGTTGGAGTCGATTATTCTCAATCAGGCGTAAACGTCCTGGACGCTCTGTCACCAGTATCCGGCCATCGGGCAGAAAAGCCATGCCCCAGGGGTGCTCCAACCCTGAGACAATTGTGCGGACGTTAAATGACTTATCAGCCCATGCCTGATTACAGGCAAACAGCATGACGAACATGGCGCCTAACACATGCCGTTTTATATGCATTGAAAGAAGATTCATGATTAATTGTTACAGCATTTGATTTAGCATTTTAATAAAAGGACGAGATATCAGTATCCACCCGTTAGGGGTACAAATGCCACTCCAAGAGCAGTCCACTGACTGATGTTACCCTGACCACCTTTCTCCACCACAATAAGGTCCTGATGGCTATAAGCTGGACCTACAGGGATTATCAGTCGCCCTCCCGGTTTCAGTTGTTCTATTAGGCGTGGGGGGATAACCCCAGCTGCAGCCGTCACCAATATGGCATCGAAGGGGGCCTCCTCTTCCCACCCCGCATGACCATCACCAATGCGGGTCTCAACATTGGTATAACCAAGCTGCTGTAGGCATTTGCAGGCCTGCTCGCCTAATTCAGGGATAATCTCTATAGTGTAGAGATGCTGCACAAGCTCAGCCAAAATGGCCGTCTGATAACCTGAGCCTGTACCAACCTCCAGCACCTTGTCGCCCTCCTCTACTTCTGCCAGATCAGTCATTAGCGCAACGATAAAAGGTTGGGAGATAGTCTGACCGTAGCCAATCGGAAGTGGCCCATCATAATAAGCTCTATCCAACATAGCTGGATCGACGAACTTATGCCTGGGCACCTTGCTCATGGCGGCCATAACCCGAGGGTGCAAGGCATCTTTGCGTATCATGGTACGCGTATAACGCACCTGCATCTCAATGTCTTGCAGCATCCTTTCTATATCAGACTTCACCTCTATTCAGCGAATAAGCAGTTAAGGATTTTCAGGGTCGCCAGGACCTGCCGGCACCCATATGCCGTAGTCGCAACGCAACATTGAGCTGCCACTGAGTACATAGGTGCCATTCAGATACTCTACACTGTTGAAGAGACACACCAGCTCACCCGGCAGTTCTTGCTTCAGGTCTTCAGACTCTTCAAGGGTGTCGTCAGCTATGGGGGAATTTTCCAACTCAGGGTCTGGTGCCCCTACATCTGGATAAGATTTCTGTTCAGGCATTTTTACGTTCCTTTTATGTATAACTGCACTCTTCAGAGTGAATGATTAGCCTACAGGATGAACTTGTTGTGTCGTAATCTGTTCTACTGCCGTCCTCAGTTTCTGCCTCAATTCATCAGGATGGGTGACCCATATATAATGCCCTGCATCTGTGATCTCTACATATTCGCTATTCTTTATCAGGTGTGCCAGCTGAACCGTCGGCCAGTTTGGCCTGATGTCGTTACCCGCATTGATGAAGAATGCAGGGATATCAAGCCTAGAAATATCGTGCGGGAGCATGGGGTTTGCTATGAAGTCATGCCAGGTTGCATTGCCGATCATGTTCACATCTGGATCAGATTTGAATTCTCTCCCGCCGCTATTCTCACCATACCGCTCAAGGTTTTCACGATACACCTTGTGCCATTTACTGTCATTAATGATGCATCCACCCGAAATGCCAACAATCCCTAAGATTACATCCGGATATTTGAGTGCATATGCCAGTGCAATACCGACACCTGCTGAGTGACCTCCAACAATAACCTTGTTAAACCCGTAAGCCTTCCTCACAAATTCAATGTCGCTGACTGTCGTCTCCAGATCGTAATGCTTGTCCCAATCTGACCGGCCACAGCCTCTCTGCTCAAATCTTACAACGGCGCAGAGATCCTCAATCATCTCAGCCACGGGGCCGAGATAGTCATTACAGCCTGGGCCACCATTGCAGAGGATAAGCGGAACTCCTGTGCCTGTTGTGATCGACCAGAGCTTTGTCCCGTTATTATCGAGATATCTCTCCATTTCATTTGCCTGTTCAACGCTATAAATCGCCGACACATTGCTAGCGAGTGAAAAGTGCATTGATCTTTAATTATAGGTTGAGGTTAACGAGGCAGTTGGACGAGAATCAATTGATCTCTCTGACCTGCTGCACAACGGCGTTCCAGTAGGCGTCAACATCAGCGAACAAGCACCCGGTTGCTAAATCATCGCCTACAATCACATGCTCTTCAACTCTGTCGTTTTGGCTCTTTTGTATAGTCAAAATTAAAACTGTGTTTCAAAGTCTGCACGCCAAGTATTTTCCTCATTCGACTTTTCAAAAGTCGCTTCTACCGTATATTCTCTATTACCTTCGATAAACCACATAATAATGCGGGCACCATCAATGTCATTGCCAGTTGGGTAGTCTCCATAACTTCCATTAGGCTTTCTTAAATAAAGCCCGCCCCACTGCGTTTCGCCGGGAGGGAAATCTTCAAAAGCAAAAAGATGTGTTCCGATAGGATGTGACTGTATCGATGGCACTACTCCTTTACACTGAGCAGGTGGAATGTTGCATGGGGGAAGCCCCCCGTATGGTGGGCAGGTCCGATTTACACTATTAATGTCGACATTATTAGCAGTATTGAAATCATAAAGAACTTCATTTAATCGAACATCCTGGCTATTACTGGTGAAATGAATTGGTGCTCGAAACCCGCAATGCTGATCTGTTTGAAAATGTTCAATTTTTGCGTAGCCATCTATAGTTGTGCATCCTGAAGCAGAAAGCACCAAACCACCAGAAACAATTAAAGCTATGTACGGGCGCATGACCATTATCTCCTAATTATTTCGTTGGCAAGACCCACAATCAAACTACCAATTGCAGTTTATTCATTGTTGAAAGACACATCTTTGTAATTGGAATCATCATGGTACAGTTAAGCGATTACCTCGACTTTATGCTTGTTTTCTATGGTGGGCATAAACCGCACTCCCACTTTATCCGGCTATTATGAAAGAGGATCAATTGATCTCTTTAGCCAGCCGCACAATGGCATTCCAGTAACCTTCAACATCGGCAAACGAGCGCGCAGTTACTAAGTCTTCGTCTACCACCACATGATCTTCAGAGGGCACAAAAACAGCCCCAGCATTGATGATGTCAGCCAGCACCACGGTATGGCATATCACCTTACGGCCTTTAAGCAGTTGCGGGTTTGGAGTGAGAATCCAGAGGGCATGGCATAACGCGCCTTTTACAATCTTTGGATTAGCCATGGCATCAGCAAAGAATTTTACTGCTGGCGCACTGTTCACCTCATCAACTGAACCCAGTGTGCCCATGGGTGGAATCTCCCGCAGACGTACCGCCACATAGTTTGCAGCGCAGAGCACTATGTCATAGTCATTGACATTCGATTGGGTAACGCAGCGATCCACCGTGATGGCGTGCATACTGGTTATGGGGCGATCCCAACTGTCACAATCATTGACAAAGGTCTTGCTCTCTTCTCCCCATAGGTAGGATAGGAGATGCAATTCACCACCCAGTAACTCTACCTGCTGCTGATAGTAGAGCACTTCATCATAGATATATTCTGTCTCCAATAGCAGCGCAACTCGTTTTCCTTGCAGTGGTTTATCCATGGTCTGGCATCCTTTCTATGGCTGATAATCATTGATAAGTTGTTGGTAGCGTCGGTATCCCAAGCCACCATTGCTGTTAAGATCTCCAACACGCAGTGTGGTGATGCCGCTATAGGAACTCCAGCGAATGGCATTATCAATATTATTCCATCCTTGATCGTTGGTGATGCCACCATTCAAGGCATTCTCACCCATAATCTTTACCCCACGTGCTCCAGCGCCTTTGCTGACCCAGAAGACCAGATTCTTTGCCAATGAAAACTCAGGCCAACTATTTTTGTTATCCATTTCAAGGCAGGTGAAGTGCAGCACCACGTTACGTTCTTCAGTGCTAAGTTTTTTGATCATGCTGATAATCGGCCCATAGCCATGAGCAGTGTCATCACTATTGATATCGATATGGGTAGGTATCAACCCAGCTGAAACTTCAGCCGCACGAGGCAAGCTGGATGAACCCATCAGCCAGTGGACACCTGGAATTTTGACACCTAATGATGTGCCAGGAAAATACTCGCCCAACGCTTCCATGGTTACGGTGATCATGAATTCACCATGCTCAATTAATGCCTGGTTATACCATTCAGTAAAATCTTTACCATACTGTATATTGATATAATCCTTGCGCCCAAAAAAAGCGCTGGCGCCCGAAGGAGGACGTACATCATCCCAACATGTCAATTTGATGTTCCAGGCGGCGTTAACATTATCCAGGCTGCGATACTTCTCCTTGATAAAAGATTCAAAGTCAGCAACCGCAAGTTCACTGTAAGATTGCAAGAAGCCACGCCCGGGATAGTTGAATCCATCATGCTGATTATAAGAGGGGTAACGCAACTCCCCACTAGGGCCGGCGCTGATGTTGATCTCTTCAATATGCTCTGCTTTATCCGAATAGTGGCGACTAAAAGCCTGGATAAATTCAAAGTATTGATGTCGTGCCTTGTGATCAGACCAGAGGGCGACAACCTCACTAGAATAATTACCATTCTCACTTTTGTATTTAAGTCGATTCGGTTTATCACCACCCAGCTTTCCCCAGATCCATGATGGAATGGGAATATCACAGTCATCACCCACATTACCGCCGCACTGATGAAAGGAGAAGGTTGGAACCCATTTGAGTCCCGCACCAATAATGACATCACTCACTTTATCGTAATAGCTCCAGTCAAACTGTTGATCAGCATTGCCTTCAACCTTGCCCCACCAAACATCTGTACTGACAGCGACAACACCAATAGCTTTGGCCTGTTGCAGATGCTGTTTGAATGAATTCCAATCATTGACCACCAGTGGTGCCATAACAGCAGGCCGCTCCAGCGGTGCAGCCAAAGCCAGCGGCTGAAACAGGAATAGAACAAAGGTTAATAACGAAATTAAAAGCGTTGTTTTCATGGCTCAGCTCTTTAATGCAGTGACACAAAGGTAATCCGCGTGGGGGTATATTTTTTTAGCGCAGTATGCTGAAAAATACCGTTGTGCTCTTTTGTAACCACTTCGCCAAAGTAGAGATAGGGGTGAATCTCTTCATTTGCCACATCCTGTTTAAAGGCATAGTAAAGCGTTATAGGTTCATCATGCAGTTGCTGGCCTGTGAGATAGCCAATAAGCGCATGTTCAAAAACATGAAATGCATTTTTCCAGGAGTGCTGTTTGGGAAAAGAGTAGTCAGGCTGGTTATTCTCAGCTTTTACCATATGCCACACACCACCATGTTTATGATCCACCATATGCTTAAACCAGTAGTCATAAGTATGCGGCAGCACACGGGCAAAGATTGGATCTACCAGCGCCAGAGTAGCAGAGGTCTGATCTAGCTCAGCCAGGCTCCACCACTCCTTATTATGATCAAGTACCCAGGTGGTACTATTGGGCGTTTTTGGTTTAAACCCCCGCGCCCAGGAGCCTGTCTCTTCAATGTAGGCACGCTGGATAATGTTATACATGTGAGGACGAGCAAAGTTAACCAGACTTGTATCATGGGTTAACAAGCCGATACGGTAGGTGAGCCAAAGTGTTTTAATGCTATGGCCAAAGTCCGTATGAGGATTCTCTTTGTTGTTGTAATCCGCCAGATTGCGATGCTCCATATTGGTGATGGCTCCCCAATAGAGTCCATAGGTATCACCAAAAAACTGCTCTCGCATGGCAGTGGCAAGATATTGAAGATCTGCTTTCCACTCCTGTTTCAACGCCCCTTCCGGCAACGCCATGGTGGCCCACAGCAGATAGCCGTAGACCTGATCCAGCTGAGACACCAGTTCCTTCTGATTGGGGCTGTCACCATCCTCATTAGTCTCCCTGACCCAGCGCAACAGTCCCCAGTCCGCATCGAAATAGGTATTGAAGATATGACTCTTTAAGCCAATTACTGCATTCAAATATTTTGTGTCGCGAGTAATATAGTAGAGAAAGGCCAAACCAGAGACTGCATAAGCCATATCCTGGCTGGTGCGTTGCAGATTGGCAGGCTGCGCTATGCCATCCTTGAACCAGCTGACGGCACCATTGGCATCCAATACATTTTGCAGCAGCCACTCACCCCCTGCCACAGCATAACGCAGGTATTTCTCATCGCCATTAAGGTGATAACTGATGCCATAGGCAAATACCTGGCGGCTCTTGGCACGAGTATATTCACGGTCAAGTTTTACAATGCCAGGATCTGCGTTTTTCAATTCAGGACAGGGGCTTTCCGGCTTAAAGAGCATTCCGTCATTACAACGGTATGTGGGGAAGTCACCCAATGGTTTGCCCAGTGCAGCATCCATTCCCCAGAACTTCAGCAGGTCATCGTTCAGATGTTTAATCCAGCGGTCGCCTTTCGGTAACGCATTGATAATCGCCTCCACATCAACCACATTAAAGCTGTTCTTCGGGTTGACTGGAACCAAGTCCTCTTTGGCACCAAATGAGAATAAAGTGCCTTTGGACTCTGCGGGGACAGGAAATGAAAATGAAAACAGTACCAATGCTGTAGCAGCAAGCAAATTCCGTGTAACCATGACAGGTTTCTCCTCTCCTGAAAAAACAGATTCAAATACTGCTTAATACGCAATGGAGTGACGGGTAGCTACAACCCGCAAAACATCCCGGTTTTTATTTGTAGTGATGTGCTGCAGTTAAAGACTAGACGAGTTTATGAAAAAAACAGAGTGGATTTTTACCTAGCTGGCATATCCTATCCTGATTAGCACGATACCTCAGCTGTAGCCTGGAGCAGAAAGTTCGTTTAATTATTATCAAGCTAGAGCCAATCATCCCAGCCCAGCTGCATCATCATTTGAGTAAAAGACTCATCCAGGGGTGCATTCAGAGCAAGCCTCTCCCCTGTTACCGGATGGTCAAAACTCAGGCCAACAGCAGAGAGCAACAACCGATGGCAGTCAAACTGATCTCTGAAGAATTGATTATGCTTTCCATCTCCATGAGTGGTATCACCCACTATCGGATGAAAGATATGTTTCATATGGCGTCGGATCTGGTGCTTGCGCCCTGTTTTGGGTGTAACTTCCACTAAGGAGTATCGACTGGTGAAATAACGACCTACAGCATAGGGCAGCTCCACCGTAGCAAGACGGCGATAATGGGTAATAGCCGATTGAGCAGCCTTATCCTTGCGGGCCTTTCGATCAGAGATTCTGTCTAACTGCTCCTTTAAGGGGTAATCAATTGTTTCAGATTCTGGCGCATGTCCACGTACAACAGCAAGGTAGCGTTTCTGTACATCACCACTGGCGAACAGTTGCATCATCTTGTTGGCATCTGCTGAACTCAGCGCAAACAACAACACCCCTGAGGTAGGCTTGTCCAGCCGATGAACCGGATAGACCCGCTGGCCAATCAGATCCCGTGCCATCTGCAACGCAAACTGAGTCTCATGGCGATCAATCTCACTTCGATGTACCAATAAGCCAGCGGGCTTGTTGACCACCACAAAGTGGTTATCCAGATAAATTATTTCCATCTCAACAGCTCATAGCAGTGAAAACAGCTTCTTATATAATGCACAATTATATATTTTTTAGAGGGTACTTATCTTGGTATGAAAACCCTATAATTTCAGGCTACTTTTGCTTAAGGATGCATACCCATGTCCCTGTATGAAGATGAGTTTCCACTTGCAGATGATGTTTATTATTTGAACCATGCAGCGGTTGCACCGTGGCCACGACGAACAGCTGATGCGGTTGCTTCGTTTGCTCAAGAAAATATGACTTATGGTGCGCAACACTATCTTAAGTGGTTAAAGGTTGAGCGTGCTTTGCGGGAATCATTAGCATGGCTTATTAATGCACCCTCCTTTCAGGATATTGCACTTTTAAAAAATACCTCTGAAGCGCTGTCTGTGGTGGCTTATGGTATTGATTGGCAACCAGGTGACAATATTGTCAGTTATGCTGATGAGTTTCCTTCAAACCGCATTGTTTGGGAGTCTCTTGCCAGCAAAGGTGTTGAGCTGCGTCTTGTTGAACTGACAACATCAGAAGATCCAGAAAGTGAGCTTATTGCACTCTGTGACGAGCATACGCGGCTTGTTACCGCCAGCTCTGTGCAATATGCACGTGGATTGCGAATTGATATCGACAAGATTGGCGCCTTCTGCCACGCAAATAATATTCTATTTTGCGTGGATGCCATCCAAAGCCTTGGCGCATTGCCTTTTGATGCACAGAGATGCCAAGCCGACTTTGTAATGGCTGATGGACATAAATGGATGCTTGGGCCAGAGGGGTTGGCTGTTTTCTATTGCCGAGCTGAAATCCGGGAGCAGCTAAATCTTAACCAGTTTGGCTGGCACATGGTCGACAAGCCGGGCAATTACGACTCTACCGAATGGAAACCCTCACAGACTGCGACTCGCTTTGAATGCGGCAGCCCAAACATGATGGGAGCCTATGCCTTGCATGCCAGCCTATCATTAACGCAGGAGGTTGGCCTGGATACTATTTCTAATAAGTTATTTAATAACACCTCATTACTTATTGAATTAATTGATAATATTGAAGGCTCAACATTGTTAAGTCCAAGAGATCAAGCGCGCCAATCTGGCATTGTCACTTTTTCAATTGCGGGAGCTGATCATGCTCAGCTCTACAATTATCTTATGAAAAACGGTGTCATTTGTGCTCAACGGGGTGGTGGCATTCGCTTCTCCCCCCATTTCTACACAAAAACAGATCATATTCACAAGGCGATAGAGATTTTAGGTCACTACAACAGCTGCTAAATTGTTAAGAATAAAAAGTATATTAATTTTTAATTTGGTCGATACTTATACCTAATTATATGAGTAACTAATTTTGTAGAAGGAGATATGCAGTGGAATTATTTGTTACTGTACTTGCCATCAGTATCCTCGGAATTTTGGCTTATCAACGTGTATCAGGTCAGGCTTGGCTGCTTGGGGTCAGCGCCCTTCTCGTTATTATCTCCGCATCTGGGGTTCTGGGTACCATCTCCCTCTCTTTAATCTGGGCAGCAGCGATCATTGTTTGCAGCTTATTAGGGCATTCTGGGCTTCGCCGACGCTATATAAGCCGCCCTCTGCTTAAGAAGTTTCGTAAAGTTTTACCCCCCATGTCTGATACTGAACGTGAGGCACTGGAAGCTGGATCAGTATGGTGGGATGGTGAGCTTTTCAGCGGCCAGCCAGACTGGAATAAATTGATGGCTGAACCTGTCCCAACACTAACTCAGGAAGAGCGGGATTTCATTGATGGCCCAGTCGATGAACTCTGTAGCATGCTGGATGATTGGCAGATTACCAATAAACACCATGACCTACCTCCAGAGGTATGGGAGTTCATCGGCGAACATCGCTTCTTTGGCATGATCATCCCCAAAGAGTATGGCGGATTAGAATTCTCTGCCCTTGCTCATTCCACTATTGTGATGAAGATAGCCAGTCGTAGCGTTACTGCGGCGGTTACCATTATGGTTCCAAACTCTTTGGGACCAGCCAAGTTATTGCTGCACGATGGCACACAAGAACAGAAAGATCACTATCTCCCACGCTTGGCAAAAGGCAAAGAGATACCCTGTTTTGCCCTGACCGGCCCTGACGCAGGCAGTGATGCCGGGGCAATGCCAGACCGTGGTGTCGTCTGCTATGACGAGCATGAAGGCAAAAAAGTACTGGGTATTCGTGTTAACTGGGAGAAGCGATATATCACACTAGGCCCAATTGCTACTGTCATTGGCCTGGCTTTTAAGCTGTTTGATCCAGACCATCTACTGAGCGAGGAAGAGGAACGGGGCATTACCGTGGCTCTGATTCCGGCAGATACCCCAGGTGTCAGCATTGGCAAACGACATGTGCCGCTCAATATTCCATTCCAGAATGGCCCTAACTATGGCAAAGATGTCTTTGTCCCTATGGATTGGGTAATTGGCGGCCAAAAAGGGATTGGTGAAGGCTGGCGCATGCTGATGGATTGCCTGGCTGAAGGGCGCAGTATCTCCCTGCCCGCTTTGGCAACGGGTGCGGGCAAAGCAGCCTGTCGCTACACCGGAGCTTATGCCCGTGTACGCCGCCAGTTCAATATGCCTATAGGCTACTTTGAAGGCGTGGAAGAGGCACTGGCCCGTATCGCAGCCCTCACCTACCAGATGGATGCGGCACGCACTATCACGCTGGGCGCACTGGATCAGGGTGAAATGCCATCTGTGGTATCAGCCATCATCAAATACCATCTCACCGAACGCTATCGAAAGGTTCTCAATGATGCGATGGATATTCAAGGCGGAAGCGGCATCTGTCTTGGACCTAACAATTTACTGGGGCGGGCCTATCAGGCCATTCCCATCAGCATCACCGTTGAAGGCGCAAATATTCTAACTCGTAGCATGATTATTTTTGGCCAGGGTGCGATACGTTGTCACCCTTATGTACTGAAAGAGTTTACAGCTGCACAGGCCGGTCATAATGGCAAGGCATTAAAAGAGTTTGATGAGGCTGTATTTGGTCACGTCTCCTTCTTATTAAGTAATCTAACGCGCAGTTTTTTCCTCGGGCTGACACGAGGGAAATTCTCAGCATCACCCACTAATGGTGTAAATAAACATTACTACCAAAGCCTTAATTGGATGAGCGCCTCATTTGCACTCTGTGCTGATATTGCCATGATGACACTGGGTGGCACTCTAAAACGTAAAGAGCGCCTCTCTGCACGTTTGGGAGATGTTCTCAGCGAGCTTTATATTGCTTCAGCGGTACTCAAGCACTATGAGAACCAGGGGTGCCAGGAAGAGGATCTTCCCCTGCTTCAATGGGCGCTGGATGATGGCCTCTACTGCATGCAAGAGAGCTTGCGTTCACTATTGCGCAATCTACCCATTCGCCCATTGGCTTGGGTACTGCGTCATCTGATCTTTCCAACCGGGTTACCCTATGTTGAACCCGATGATAAAAAAGGGCACCAGGCTGCACGACTCTTGTTGCGCCCCTCTAAAGCCCGGGACCGCCTGACTGCTGGTATCTATACAAACAATGATCCCTCTATGGCTGTGGGACGCCATGAGCTGGCATTGATGATGGCCGAGAAGGTAGCCCCCATTGAAAAAGCACTAAGCAAGGCGCGGCATGACAGTTTGATAACCGGCAAAACCATCTATGAATTGGCTGCTGATGCACAGGAAAAAGGCATTATTCAAGCTGAGGAAGTTGCTCTGCTTGAAGAGATGGGAACACTGCGCAGCCAGGTTATTCAGGTTGATGCTTTTGACCACTTTGGTGTTATAAAGAAATAGATCAACAAAAAAGCCAGCAACCAGTGATGCTGGCTTTTCGTTTTAACCTGCAAGCTGCCTCAGCACATAATTTAGAATGCCACCATTCAGGTAGTACTCCCACTCTTTTGGTGTATCAATGCGGATTGTAACTGTAAAACTGATTGGTTCACCCTGCTGAGGAGTCGCTACAACCTTGAGCTCTTTTGCGCCTGCCTCTAAATCATCCAGGGTATAAATCTCTTTGCCATCCAGCCCAAGGCTTTCATGACTTTCACCCACCATAAATTGGAGTGGCAGCACGCCCATCCCCACAAGATTTGAACGATGAATACGCTCATAACTACGAGCTATCACAGCACGAACACCTAACAGCCGTGTCCCTTTTGCAGCCCAGTCTCTTGATGAGCCAGTGCCGTACTCCTCTCCTGTTAAAATAATCAGTGATGTCTGTTCCTGTTGGTAGCGCATGGCAGCATCGTAGATGCTCATCTGTTCACCTGATGGCTGATGGGTCGTCCAGCCTCCTTCGGTACCAGGTGCCAGCTGATTGCGTAAGCGGATATTTGCAAAGGTGCCACGCACCATTACCTCATGGTTACCACGGCGAGAACCATAGGTATTGAAGTTCTTCTGCTCAATACCATGTTCTATCAAATAGCGTGCAGCGGGAGTATCCAGCGCAATGGTACCTGCGGGTGAGATGTGATCTGTTGTCACTGTATCACCAAGTAGAGCCAAAACCCGGGCATTTGTTATCGATTTAATCTTTTCCGGCTCTTTGCTAATGCCACTAAAAAAGGCTGGCTTTCGAATATAGGTTGAATCTGGATCCCAAGCATAGGACTCGGTAGCTGAAACCTGTAGCGATTGCCACAGGGCATCACCGGTAAAAACTGAATCATAGGCCTTGGTGAACATCTCAGAACCAACATTTTTTTGAACCACAGCTTGTATTTCATGACTGCCTGGCCAGATATCACGCAGGTAGACTGGGGTTCCATCTTTACCACTCCCCAGCGGATCATTATAGAGATCAATATCCATGGTTCCGGCAATAGCATAAGCCACTACCAGCGGAGGTGAGGCTAGGTAGTTCATTCTTACTTCAGAGTGGATGCGCCCTTCAAAGTTACGATTACCAGAAAGCACAGCAGCCATGACCAGATCCTGCTCCTGGATTGCTTGACTAATAGGCTCAGGCAGTGGGCCGGAATTGCCGATACAGGTAGTGCAGCCGTAGCCAACCAGATAGAACCCAAGCGCCTCCAGAGAACTTTGAAGCCCCGCCTTTTCCAGATAATCGGTGACTGCCAGAGACCCCGGCGCAAAGCTGGTTTTGACCCAGGATTTGCTGCTAAGCCCAAGCTCTACTGCCTTTTGTGCCAGCAGACCTGCACCAATGAGGACTGATGGATTGGAGGTGTTTGTGCAGGAGGTTATGGCTGCTATCACTACCGCACCATCCTTAAGTGCAAAATGTTCACCCTCCATCTCCACTTCAACACTTCGGGTATTGGTATCAACTGCCCTATTCTCCAAAAATTCTTTGATGCTCTCATTAAATTTAGACTTAGCCTGATGCAGCGAAACCCTGTCTTGAGGACGCTTGGGGCCAGCCAGGCTAGGTTCTACAGTGGAAAGATCTAACTCCAGCACCTCACTGTAATTGGCCTCTATCCCACCTTTTTCACGAAACACCCCCTGGGCACGGGCATAGGCCTCAACCAGTGCAAGCTGTTGAGCACTGCGCCCGGTCAGCTCTAGATAGCGTAGGGTTTCATTATCGATAGGAAAGATACCGCAGGTTGCGCCATACTCCGGTGCCATATTGGAGATGGTGGCACGATCAGCCAACGGCAGGTGATCCAGACCATCACCAAAGAACTCTACAAACTTGCCCACCACTCCGTGTTTCCGCAGCAGCTGGGTCACCATCAATACCAAGTCAGTCGCGGTAGTCCCTTCAGCCAGTTTTCCTTTCAGGCAAAAACCAATGACCTGCGGGATAAGCATGCTGACCGGCTGTCCCAGCATCCCAGCCTCGGCCTCTATGCCACCTACACCCCAACCCAGTACACCAAGGGCATTGATCATTGTCGTATGTGAATCCGTACCCACCAACGTATCTGGATAAGCATGATTGACACCGCCCTCCTCCCGGCAAAAGACAACCTGAGCCAGATACTCCAGATTAATCTGATGCACGATACCGGTATCCGGTGGCACAACTCTGAAGTTGGAAAATGCTTTCTGTCCCCAGCGCAGAAAGGCATAGCGCTCACGGTTGCGGGAGAACTCAATCTGGACATTCAGATCAAACGCTTTGTTGCTGCGAAAGGCATCAACCTGTACCGAGTGGTCGATAACCAAATCGACTGGTGAGAGTGGATTAATGCAAGCAGGGTCGCCTCCAAGATCTTGCATCGCCTCACGCATTGCTGCCAGATCCACCACGGCAGGGACACCGGTAAGATCCTGCAGAATTACCCGAGCCGGAGTAAAAGCGATCTCTCGCTCAGCCATGCTGTTAGGTTGCCATTGGGCAAGAGCTTCAATATCCTCACGAACAACATTGATGCCATCTTCCAGTCGCAAAAGATTCTCAAGCAGTATTTTCAGCGAAAAAGGTAAATGGCTTATCTCATACTGCTCTTCCAGTACCTTAAGACTGAATATCTCATACGCCTCTTTGCCAACAGTAAGTGTGGTTTGCGCATTGAAGCTGTTTTTCATCGAAATATCCCTATTGTTGTAAAATCAGTTCTTAACCCCACCCAGAGTTGATTTGATAGGATCTAATAACTGCTCCAACTCCGTATATGAGAGCTGAGTAAACTCTTGTGCAATATCAATCACTGGACGCCCTTCTGCATAGGCACGGTGAGCAATCTCAGCTGCCTGCAGATAGCCAATGATGGGAGCCAGGGTAGTGACCAAAACTGGATTGCGTGTTAATGCAAAATGAAGTTTTTCTTCATTGACCTTAAGTCCATCGATCGCTTTATCCGCAAGCTCTCGAGCTGCACTGCTCAGAAGTTCGATACTCTGCAACAGATTGTAGGCTATGAGTGGCAACATGGTATTGAGCTGAAAATTGCCTGACTGGGCAGCGACGGTGATCGTCACGTCATTCCCCATCACTTGGGCAGCGATCATTGCTGTAGCCTCTGGAATTACTGGATTTACCTTACCCGGCATAATGCTAGAGCCTGGTTGCAGTGGTGGCAGCGTAATCTCTCCCAAGCCGGCCAAGGGACCACTGTTCATCCAGCGCAGATCATTAGAGATTTTCATAATACTAGCAGCCACCACCTTAAGCTGACCGGAGAGCTCAAGCGCAGTATCCTGACAACTGAGGCTTTCAAAGAAGGAGTGATTGGGGCAAAGCTTTAGGCCTGTATATTGACTCAGTCTAGCCGCTACCTTTTGAGCAAATTCAGGTGGAGTATTTATACCAGTGCCTACGGCAGTGCCACCTTGTGCCAGCTGATGCAGGTGTGTACAGCTATGCTGAATACGCGCTATGCCTTTGCGGATCTGAGTAGACCAGGCTGATAACTCCTGATCCATTCGAATGGGCATGGCATCCATAAGGTGGGTACGGCCAGTTTTACAGATGCCCTCCAACTTAATGGCCTTTTTCTCTATTGTTCCAGCCAGATGATTCAATGCCGGCAATAACTGCTCATTAATGGCAATGGCAGCACTCAGATGAATAGCCGTGGGTATAACATCATTACTACTCTGCCCCATATTGACATGATCATTGGGATCAACAGCATCAACACTGCGATTCGCCAGTGTTGCGATGACCTCATTGAGATTCATATTGGTGCTGGTACCAGAGCCAGTTTGAAAGAGGTCAATCGGAAACTGATCAAGATGATTGCAAGCTATCACCTCATCAGCAGCTGCCACTATGGCATCTGCTGTGGCAGGGCTAAGCAGGTCTAATTCAGCATTGGTCTCTGCCGCTGCCTTTTTGATCATGGCACCAGCCTGAATAAAACGTGGAGGCAGAGTAAGCTCACTCATCTGAAAGTTATCTATCGCCCTTTGGGTTTGGGCACAATAGAGGGCATTGGCGGGAACCTTCAGCTCACCCATGCTATCTCTCACGACACGGTATTTAAGCTTAGACATTGCTGTGTCCAATATGCTGCCAAGTACTTCATTTACTTGGCTAAGGTTTGCAACCGAGCGACTTATGTAAAGCCTTCCCTGGGTTAATTACTACTTCAAGCTGTCACTCAGTACACATCCATATGATGCCATTCAGCATCTTCCAACCATGTGTCGGGTCTGGACATAAACTCAATGATATTGTCGAGGATAAGATAGTGCTGTTTTTCCTCTTCAGCTATCTTCAGGCATAAGTCCCTTTCTGTTGGATCAGATAGTTCTCCCGCCTTTTGCAGATAAAATTCCCTGCTCTCTTTTTCAATAGTGCGTGCCTTTTTGTAAGCCTCTACCTGCTCATCTTTCACGCTAACCTTGTCTTTATTCAACTGCATTTGCTGAAAGACATTTTTGACCTGAGAAAGAATTTTGTCATCCGTTACGGGGATAGGAAGGTTATCTCTTAGCTGTAGAAAGGCTTTGTAATGCTGGGCCTCAGCATCTGCCATCAGGTTGAAAATATCTTCAACACCATTGTTACCGGCATTTGCAGCCAAATCGCGATAATAGATCTCACCATCCTTTTCCATCTTCAGTGCATATTCAATGATATTCACTTTCGCTCTCCTGAGTTGTAAATAGAATTCTCGACTATCATAGTTGAGTATAGGTGTTATTCACCGATGGACTGAGAACAAGGAGAGGTTCAAATGAGTGATCTTAATGCAAGACACTGCACGCCATGTATGGGCAAAACAGCTCCAATGGATGCCAGAGAGGTACAAAGATACCTGCAGCAACTGCAGGCATGGGATCTCAATAATGCAAACACAGAGATTACCCGCACCTTCCACTTTAAGAACTATTACCAAACTATAGCCTTTGTAAATGCAATGGCTTGGATTTCACACCAGGAAGATCACCACCCCATAGCAGAGGTGGCTTACAACTTCTGCAAAGTGCACTACAGCACCCATGCCATAAACGGACTCTCCGATAATGACTTTATTTGTGCGGCTAAATTAAATGCTTTAGTGGCACCACAATGAAGTATTGGCTGGCTCTCTGAAATAGCGAGCTAAAACAATGGATACAAAATCAGACTCTGACATCCAAGAGACAAAGGAGTGGCTTGAGGCTCTGGATTCGGTCTTGGAACATGAGGGCGTTGAACGTGCCCACTATCTGCTGGAGAGGTTAATCGATAAGGCCCGCCGTTCTGGTGCCTATCTCCCCTACAGAGCCAATACTGCTTATATCAACACCATTCCACCCTCATTGGAGGCACGCTTCCCTGGCAACCAGGCGATGGAGCGTCGCATCAAGGCTTTTATCCGTTGGAATGCCATGGCCATGGTGGTGAAGGCCAATAAAAAATTTGATGGTCTGGGTGGTCACATTGCTAGCTTTGCCTCTGCGGCAACACTGTTTGAAGTAGGCTTCAATCATTTCTTTCATGCCTCCAATGAAAACCATGGTGGGGATCTTGTTTTTTTCCAAGGCCACTCTGCCCCTGGCATCTATGCCCGCGCTTATCTTGAAGGGCGTCTAACCAAGGACAATCTACACCATTTCAGGCGTGAGACACTCAACAAGGGCGGCCTCTCCTCCTACCCTCACCCTTGGTTGATGCCAGATTTCTGGCAATTTCCTACCGTATCCATGGGGCTGAGTTCATTGATGGCCATTTACCAGGCTCGCTTTTTAAAATACCTCTGCAATCGCAACATCCTCTGTGCAGAAGAGCGCAAGGTCTGGGCCTTCTTGGGAGATGGTGAGATGGATGAACCGGAATCTCTTGGCGCCATATCACTGGCTGCACGGGAGAAACTGGACAACCTGATCTTTGTCGTGAACTGTAATTTACAGCGATTGGATGGTCCGGTACGCGGCAACAGCAAAATCATCCAGGAGTTGGAAGCGGTCTTTCGTGGTGCAGGCTGGAATGTGATCAAGGTAGTCTGGGGCTCCTATTGGGATCCACTGCTGGCACGAGACAAGGATGGCATCCTGCTTCGACGGATGGAGGAGGCGGTGGATGGCGATTATCAAAACTATCAGGTGAGAGGTGGTGCCTATACCCGTGAACACTTTTTCAACAAATATCCTAAGCTGCAGGATATGGTCGCCAACATGAGCGATGAGGATATCTGGCGACTCAACCGGGGCGGGCATGACCCAACCAAAGTCTACGCCGCCTATGCTGCCGCGGTAAAACATACGGGGCAACCGACAGTAATCCTGGCAAAGACAGTCAAAGGCTATGGCATGGGCATCGCTGGTGAAGGGCAAAATATCACCCATCAACAGAAAAAGATGGGGGAAGAGGCTCTCAAAGTCTTTCGTGACCGCTTTAATATTCCTATTTCTGATGATGATATCGGCAATGCACCCTTCTATAAACCAGCCCCAGATAGCCCAGAGATGCAGTACTTGCATGAGCGGCGCAAGGCCTTGGGCGGCTACCTGCCAACTCGGCAAAACAAGATAGAGCCCCTGGAGATCCCCAGTCTTGATGCCTTTGAGTTATTGCTGAAAGGCACAAAAGAGCGAGAGATGTCCACCACCATGGGCTTTGTCCGGCTGCTTGCAGCACTTACGCGGGATAAAAAGATCGGTCGTTACATTGTGCCTATTGTGCCTGATGAAGCGCGTACCTTCGGTATGGAGGGCATGTTCCGCCAACTTGGCATCTACTCTTCTGTCGGACAACTCTATGAACCGGTGGATATTGAGCAGGTGATGTATTACAAAGAGGAGAAACAGGGGCAGATCCTGCATGAGGGTATTAATGAAGCAGGGTCTTTCGCCTCGTGGATAGCGGCTGGTACTGCTTACAGTAACCATGGGATCAATATGATCCCCTTCTATATCTATTACTCCATGTTTGGTTTTCAACGGATTGGTGATTTGGCCTGGGCGGCGGGGGATATCCAAGCACGGGGGTTTTTGATCGGGGCCACTTCAGGCCGCACAACCCTGGCAGGTGAAGGGCTTCAACACCAGGATGGACACAGCCACCATCTTGCAGCCACCATCCCAAACTGTATTTCTTATGATCCCGCTTTTGCCTATGAGTTGGCCATCATTATCCATGATGGGCTTCGGCGCATGTACCAGGAGCAAGAGAATATTTTCTATTACATTACTGTAATGAATGAAAACTATAGTCACCCACCCCTTCCCAATGGTGTAAATGAAGGGATTCTCAAAGGCATTTACCTCCTGCAAAAAAGCAAAGCGCAATCACCCAAAGTGCAGCTACTTGGCAGCGGCGCTATTTTGAGAGAGGTATTGGCTGCTGCAGAACTCTTGGAAAAAGACTTTGCTATTACTTCAGATGTTTGGAGCGTTACCAGTTTTGGAGAACTGCGGCGTGATGGTTATGCCGTGAAACGCTGGAATCTAATGCACCCTGATCAGCCACCACGTGAGTGCTATCTTGAGCAATGTTTAAAAGAGAGCACGGGGCCAGTGGTCGCTGCAACTGATTACATAAAACAACACCCAGATCAGGTCAGAGCTTTTATTCCACGTCAATATACTGTGCTTGGTACAGATGGTTTTGGCCGCAGTGATACCCGGGAAGCACTACGTAGCTTCTTTGAGGTCAATCGTTACTACATTGTTGTAGCAGCGCTTCAAGCTCTGGCGGAAGAGAAAGAGATATCCTCAGACAAGGTTACAGAGGCTATAACAAAATATGGTCTTGATCCTGAAAAGCCAGATCCACTAAAAGTCTAACTAATCTTCAGCCCTTCATTTTAAGATGATGACACAGGAAGCAATGTTTTGAGCACTATAAGAGAGGTTGTGGTACCAGGTATTAGTGATACTGATGATGTTACTGTGATCGAAATTCTGGTAGCAGCTGGCGATGTGGTCTCAGTGGAAGATTCACTTCTAACATTGGAGAGCAGCAAAGCCACTATGGAGGTTCCATCCCCCTATGCAGGCATTGTTAAAGAGTTAAAAGTAGAAGAAGAGGATAATGTTGTTGAGGGCCAGGTGCTATTGATACTGGAGGAGACAGCCCAAGAAGTATCAGCATCTCCTGAACATAACACCAGCTTTACCGCTACATCAGAGACAACATTAGCCCAGGCTGAATCACAGAAGCCTTCAGATATACCTCAATCAGATAATGTATTGGCAACCCCATCTACAACCACCAATTCAGCAACAACACCCAATCAAAAACCACACGCCAGCCCTTCTGTACATCGCTTTGCCAGAGAACTTGGCGTCGACCTGACTCAGGTTGCCTGCTCAGGGCCTGCAGGTCGTATATTGCAAGCAGATATCCAAGAGCATGTTAAAAGGAGCATGACAAAAGTGGGGGCTGAATCTTCTTCAGAAGAGGCTTATGTTGATTACAGTAAGTTTGGTGAAATTGAAACCCAGCCACTTTCACACATTGAAAATATCTCCAGCGCTCATCTACAGCACAGTTGGTCTAACATACCCCATGTCACTCAGTTTGATGAGGCAGACATTACAGATCTAGAGGCCTTTCGGAAAGAACACCTGGAAGATGAAGCATTGAGAGGTTTCAAATTAACGCTATTGGCATTCATTATGAAAGCCTGTGTCGTCACACTTAAAAAATTCCCACGCTTCAATGCATCTCTGGATAGCAGTGGCAAAAACATAATCCTAAAAAAATATTTTCATATTGGTTTTGCTGTTGATACAGATATGGGTTTGATGGTGCCTGTTGTTCGTAATGTGGATCAGAAAGGCCTGCTGGAATTGGCAGCTGAACTTGGAGAGTTATCCCAGCGTACACGCAAGCAACAACTAAAAGCTGCAGAGATGCAAGGTGGATCATTCACAATTTCAAGCCTTGGGAGTATCGGAGGTACTGCATTCACTCCCATTATTAATAGCCCGGAGGCCGCCATCCTAGGGGTATCACGCGCTGCTATAAAACCACTATACCAATATGGTGACTTTTCTCCCCGCCTTATCCTGCCTTTTTCATTATCCTATGATCATCGGTTTATTAATGGGGCTGATGCTGCCCGCTTTACCTATTGCCTTGTTGAAGAGCTCTCTGATATTCGAAAGCTTATCCTTTAAATAGCGGCAATAATAATCATAAGCGAAATTTGTCGCCTAACTGCTGATATATATTGTTGCTTATAAATCACATCTACATGATTTTTAATAAGTATCCATATGGTTCCACTCAGCATCTTCAAGCCAGGTGTCCGGGTGTGACATAAAGTTAATAATATTATCGAGAATAATATAATGTTGCTGTTCTTCCTCAGCAATATTCATACAAAGCTCTTTTTCAATAGGATCTGAAGTCTCTTCATATGTTTTTAGATAAAAGTTCCTGCTCTCCCTTTCGATATTGCGTGCCTTCATATAGGCATCTATTTGGCCTTTTGGTAGATTAGCAGGGGCTTTTTCAAGGCTCATTCGTTGAAAAATATTTTTTACATCTAGAAGTATGTTTTCTTCTGAAGTGAGAATATCCTGGTTATTTTTTAACTGCAGGAACGACTCATAGTGTTTGGCTTCAACATCTGCCAACATAATGAAAATTTCTTCAATATCTTTATTTCCCGCTTTGGATGCCAGCTCACGATAATAGGCTTCCCCATCTTTTTCCATCTTCAGTGCATGCTCGATAATATTCACTTTTACTCTCCCTCATGTCATTCCCAGAGAAATCACCTTTACTGAGTATAATGCAAAGTTAGAAAAGCAATACCCTTAGTTTTTGCGGTGTTTATCTTGCCGGACAACCCTTTAAACTAAAAGCACACAAAAAATAGAGTGCCGTCTACACTTACTATATATGTAATATTTCCCTTGAAACAGCTTAAAAGCTGCAACTGAAAACATAAAAACAATCGGGGTATTAACTTATGGCAAGTGCTAAAACCAACCTGAAAGGACGTACTGTTTATGTGGTCGATGGTGGGCGTACCCCCTTCCTTCGCACCATGGGGCCACCCGGTCATTTTCATGCATCAGACCTGGCAGTACAGGCCGGCCGCCACTTGCTTGCACGCCAGCCCTTTGATCCTGAGGCATTGGATGAAGTCATTCTCGGTTGTGTTGCCAGTGGTCCCAATGAGGCCAATATTGCTCGTATTGTTGCACTGCGGCTGGGCTGTGGAGAGCAGACCCCCGCATGGACTGTACAACGCAACTGCGCTTCAGCCATGCAATCTCTGGACTGTGCTGCAACAAACATTGCTTCTGGGCGTTCTGACCTTGTATTAGCCGGTGGCACGGAGGCCATGAGTCGCCACCCTATTTTGTTAAATGATCAGATGGTTACCTGGTTGGCAGGTTGGAATAAAGCACGCAGCGCAAAAGGAAAGATGCAGCAATTGGCGCAGCTACGTCCTGCCTATTTCAAACCCATTATCGCTCTCTTATGCGGATTGAGTGATCCCATTGTTGGACTCTCCATGGGGCAAACAGCAGAAGAGCTTGCCTGGAAATTCAATATTAGCCGGGAGGAGATGGACAGCTATGCCGCTCAAAGTCACCAAAGACTGGCCGCTGCACAAGAAGCTGGGCACTTGAGTGAGATTGAATCCCTTTATGCACCTGATGGCACACTGTATGCCGTTGACGAAGGCCTGCGTGCCGACACCACGGCTGAAAAGCTGAGTCGCCTTAAGCCCTTCTTTGATCGAACTGTAGGCAAGGTGACAGCGGGTAACAGCTCCCAGATTACAGATGGTGCCGCACTGCTTCTGTTGGCCTCCAGTGCTGCTGTCAAAAAATATAAATTACCCGTACTGGGACGCATAGTGGATTGTCAGTGGGCGGGGTTAAGCCCCTCACACATGGGTTTAGGGCCAGTGCATGCCATGGCACCGCTGCTCCAACGACATGAACTGTCTGTAGCAGATATAGACTACTGGGAAATCAATGAGGCCTTTGCCACACAGGTATTAGCATGCATGAAAGCTTGGACTGATAGCGATTATTGCCGCGAACATCTAAATCAGGATCACCCTTTTGATCCTATCAATATGGCTCGCCTCAATGTTGATGGAGGAGGCATTAGCATTGGACATCCTGTCGGCACCAGTGGAACGCGTATCGTGCTCCACCTGTTGAAGGTACTAGAACGTGAAAATGCCCACCGTGGAATAGCCAGTCTCTGCATTGGCGGCGGCCAGGGTGGCGCCATACTGGTAGAACGTCAGGAGGAGAAATAAGATGAGCAAGCACTGGCGAACAGAGCAGGATCAGGATGGCATTATCTGGCTACACTTTGACTTGGCCAACAGCAGTACCAATGTGCTGACAACAGAGGCATTTGATGAGCTGGATGAGCAATTAAGCGAAATTGAAAATATTAACCCTAAGGGTGTAATCATCTGCTCAGACAAATCCAGTGGATTTATTGCAGGTGCCGATGTAAAAGCCTTTAGCCGCGTAACAGAGGCTGAAGAGGCCAAACAGCAGATACGCCGGGCACATGCTCTCTTTGATCGTATAGAGAAGCTGAAATGCCCCACAGTGGCCATGATCCATGGCTTCTGCTTGGGTGGCGGTACAGAACTGGCACTAGCCTGTCGTTATCGTGTCTGTCGCAATGATCCAGGCACCCGTATTGGTCTACCAGAGGTACGACTGGGTATTTTTCCAGGTTTTGGTGGTACTGTGCGCAGCATCAAATTGATAGGCCATCTGCCTGCACTTAACATCATGCTAGGTGGCCGTGCACTGAGTGGAAGCACAGCCCGTAGAGTTGGATTGGTCGATATGTCAGTCCCAGAGCGGCAGCTAAAAGTGTCAGCCCATCACTTGGTAATGACAAAACCAAAACCCCATAAACCAACCTGGCTCCAAAAGCTACCCGGCAATCCACTACTGCGCCCTTTGGTCAGCTCTTTTCTAAAGAAGCAAGTGGCGAAGCAGGCAAATCCTGCACACTATCCTGCCCCTTATGTACTAATCAAACACTGGGCAAAGTATGCCAACAACCCAAAGGCAATGTTCACTAGTGAAGCAGCGGAAGTTGCAAAGCTTATCAGTAGTGATACAGCTCAAAACCTAATTAGGATTTTTCTATTACAAGAGCAGTTAAAAGCAGAGGGGCGCAAATCTGATTTCAAAGCCAAACATGTCCATGTTATTGGCGGTGGGATTATGGGCGGCGACATTGCTGCCTGGTGTGCGCTACAGGGCATGCACGTCACATTGCAAGATCGTGCGCCTGAGTTTCTGTCACAGGCAATGGGACGAGCTCATAGCCTCTTTAAAAAGAAACTCAAAAAACCAATCTTGGTACGAGATGCATTAGACCGCCTAATGCCAGATTGCAAAGCAACGGGTGTCCCTAAAGCCGATGTTGTCATCGAGGCGATCTTTGAAAATGTAGAAGCCAAACAGGCACTCTATGCTCAACTGGAACCTCAACTAAAAAAAGGTGCCCTACTCTGCACCAACACCTCCAGCATTCCTCTTGAAGTATTGAATACCACCTTAAAGAATCCAGAGCGACTGGTTGGCCTGCATTTCTTTAATCCAGTGGCTATGATGCAGCTGGTTGAAATAGTCAGTGCAACCAACACCGATCAGAATGTAGCTCTACAGGCTGCGGCATTTGCCAAACAGATTGGGCGACTACCCCTGCCTGTAAAAAGCTCTCCAGGGTTTCTGGTCAACCGTATTCTTATGCCTTATTTATTGGAAGCTATTGTATTGCTGGATAGTGGGGTATCAGGCCCTGCTATCGATCAAGCAGCAACGGACTTTGGTATGCCTATGGGGCCAGTAGAGTTGGCAGATACAGTAGGACTGGATATTTGTCTAGCTGTAGCAGACAAACTGGCAGAAAGCTTACCAGTGAATGTACCTGAAAGATTGCGTTCTATGGTATCTGAAGGCAAACTTGGCCGTAAAAGTGGCCAAGGGTTTTATCTCTACACCAAAGGTAAAGCACAAAAAGCTGCTGTTACAGAGGGTGCTAATACACTACCCAAGTTAGCTGATCGCATGATAATGTGTATGCTAAATGAAGCTGTTGCCTGTCTACGTGAAGGCATAGTTTCAGATGCAAATCTTTTGGATGCTGGCGTAGTATTTGGCACTGGCTTTGCACCTTTTCGCGGCGGACCAATGCACTATGTTGAGCATGAAGGAAAAGAGCAGATGCAACAGCGAATTCAGACCCTGGGGGCCGAAGCCGATACTGGGTGGACTGCGATTATGGAAGGCTAAATTAATATGAATCAACGTGTAGATGCAATCCCATATGAGCAGGCGCCAACTCTGGCGGCAGCATTTCGTGAGCGAATTAAAAAAAGCCCTAACAGGGTTGCCTACACGCAATTTAATGATGCAACAAAGCAGTGGGATGACACGACCTGGAAAGAGATGGGTCAGCATGTTGCCAAATGGCAGTCAGCACTGCAAAAAGAGGGACTTAATCCTGGTGACCATGTTGCGCTCATTATTCGTAACTGCAAAGAATGGGTAATATTTGATCAGGCCGCACTTGGGCTTGGACTTGTAGTTGTTCCCCTGTACCCCAATGATCGCCCAGAAAATATTGGATATATCCTGCAACATGCCGGGGCACGTCTGCTCTTAATTGAAAACAGTGAGCAGTGGGATCAGCTGAGTGAAATTCATGATCAGCTTGCTGGTCTGCTTCGAATTCTATCTCTAAAACCTATAGAAAACACCACACTGCAACCCAACCTCAAACAGATTGATGAGTGGTTACCACAGGAAGAGTGTGAACTTCAATCACTTGAATGCAAACCAGAGGAATTGGCAACTATAGTCTATACCTCTGGCACCACAGGGCGCTCCAAAGGTGTTATGTTGAGTCACACTAATATCATGTGGAATGCACAGGCAGCTCTTAAATGTTATGCCATCTATCCAGATGATTGTTTCCTCTCATTTCTACCCCTGTCTCACACTTTCGAACGCACCATAGGTTATTATCTTCCAATGATTGCTGGCTCCAGTGTAGCTTATGCCCGTTCGATACCAGAGCTAGGAGAAGATTTGCTGAATATTCAGCCCACACTGCTTATCTCTGTTCCACGTATATTTGAACGTGTCTATGGAAAGATCACAGCTAAATTAGAAAATGATCCTCCTCTTGTGCGCAAGCTGTTTAATATGGCTGTCACTGTCGGTTGGAAAAAATTTGAATATGAGCAAAATCGCTCATCCTGGTCATTTGACCTTCTTCTCTGGCCACTTCTCAATAAATTAGTGGCAAGTAAAATAAAAGCAAAACTGGGAGGGAAATTACGTTTTGCTGTAAGTGGCGGAGCTGCACTTTCACCAGCAATTGCAAAAGTGTTTATAGGGCTAGGCATTCCCATTCAACAAGGTTATGGGCTAACTGAAACAAGCCCAGTCATAGCTGGCAATCTGCTGGAAGATAATATTCCAGCAAGCATAGGCACCACACTTCCAAAAATTGAAGTAAAAATTGGAAAGAATGATGAGTTACTGACTCGCAGCCCATGTGTCATGCTGGGGTACTGGGGTAATAACGAAGCAACCCAAGAGATTATTGAATCTGATGGCTGGTTACATACTGGAGATAAAGCCAGGATAGATGAGAACGGCCATATCTTCATTACCGGCAGACTAAAAGAGATCATTGTACTGGCTACTGGTGAAAAGGTGCCACCTGCTGACATGGAAATGGCAATTGCTCTGGATAGTCTTTTTGAACAGGTTATGGTAATTGGCGAAGGCAAACCATCACTTAGCGCACTGGTATGCCTTGAAAAGGTTCAATTTGAAATCCTGGCAAATACCTTGGGGCTTGATCTAAATAATGAAGAAATATTACAGAATGAAGCTTTACAGACAGTACTTGTAAATCGCATTAGAAAACAGTTACACAGTTTTCCAGGTTATGCTCAGATCCATCGTGTAGGTGTTATTTTGGATCCATGGACTGTTGAAGATGGCCTCATAACCCCAACATTAAAAATAAAACGCAATGTTATTTTAAAAAAATATGCTGCACTTATTGACACCCTATACTTAGGCCACTAATCACTATCTCTCATTCAGCATTCAACTGCACCCAATATTTTATTTAGCCTGCGAGCATGTAATACCCTTCTTTTAACTGAACTCTTTTAAGTAATATTTAATGCCATGAGCATCACAGAATGAGAGTAAATCATTTTTACTCTCTTCTGGAAGAGTGAGTGTTATCTCTACCCCTTGCGCATAAATGGGCATCTCAATTTGTGCATCATGCTTGCTTGCCCAATGCCGCACCGCCTGTTCTTGAGCAAAGTCACACGAAAGACGTACTTGAATAACAAGTTGTTGCTGCCGAAGATGCATAGAGGAAAACAGCGCCTCTGTAGCATTAGAATAGGCACGCGTAAGACCTCCAGCGCCTAACTTGATACCGCCAAAATAGCGAATAACAACAATCATAATATCCCCAACACCTTTATGCTGAATAACATTCAGGATTGGCTTACCTGCTGTACCCCCTGGCTCACCATCATCATTCATTGCTGCACTGCTTGCAGATAAAGGATTGCCTATAAGATAAGCCCAACAGTGATGCCGAGCATCTGGATAATCTAATTTAGCCTGTTCAAGAAATGCCATTGCATCCTCTCTACAGGAAACACATATAGCACGAGAAATAAACCGGCTTTTTTTAATCTCAATCTCGCATTGAGTAATACCAATTGGAATTGGGTATGTTTGCGACATAAAAAAGATACAAAACTATAATTATGGTTATTTATAATATTGCTGAAATGAAGATGCCGAAAAGCCATTCATGCGCTGCTTGCCGATCAATATAATGGGAATTCCACCACCACCTAACTTTTCGTACTCTCGCCTGCCTTTTGTAGACTTGTCAATGTCATATTCAGTAAAAGGAATATTATTGGCATTAAAATAACGTTTGGCTTTTTTACAAACGCCACACCATTCTGCACCGTACATTATAACTTTTTTACTTGAAGCTGCTGACTGATTCTGGTTGGCCGTTGTGGTGTCACTTTTTTTTGAGGGGCTTTGAGAAGAAATTACATTTACTTTAACTTTAATCTCATCAAAATCTATTGTTTTAGGTGGCTTATCACTCATGTGGGTTTTGCCATTTTCATCGATCCATTTATATATTTTTGAATGCACTCCAGTCGTCATTAAAGATGAGAAAAGAAAAACAGATATGAGGATAATATGTCGCATTACAGCTCTCCAATTATCTATCGCATTGCTAAATAATATAATGCATTTCACTCTGTAACAGTCACCTGATTTTCATTAAGCATAATGACCTGGCCAACACGTATTTTACATCGTTTGCGGCATTCTACTTTTGAATCAACAGTAACATTCCCTTCTGCAATTAAATTCTTTGCAACTCCACCGCTGGAGCAAAAGCCCATGATTTTAAGTAAATCACATAATTCGATGTAGGGGCGACCTTCTAAACTAAATTTATTCATCATTATATTTGGATCTCATATTTCTTAATTTCTCCTGACAAGGGGCATTGAAAGGAGAGGTAATATGCGGTTAATTGTAAATCAGTGCATTCTTCATCCATGCTCTTATTGGAATTATCATAAAGGCGATCTCCAATAATCGGAAAACCAACTTCTGAAAGATGGCGCCTTATTTGATGTTTGCGACCTGTGTTTATTTTTACATTTAAAAGTGACTGATTTAACGATTGATCATACTTTAATAAAGTAACAACTGATGAGGCAGACCGTCCTTCGATATCACTCTCAATATGCATTAGCCGGTCATTAGTTTCATAACGCCCTTTAACCAACGCTTTATATCGTTTATCTATTGCACGGCTCTCAAATAATTTTGCTATTGCTGATGCAGCATTTTTTTGGTGTGCAATGATAATTAAGCCACAAGCAGCCCGATCCAGCCGATGTACAATAAAAGCCGGACGCTGAGGTAGAAGATGCTGCTCAACCCATCTATTAATTGTACAGTGATCCCCCCATTTGCTGCCCTGGCACAGCATGCCCCGTGGTTTAAACCAAATTGAATAAGTATTTTCATCTGCAACTAAGTGGGCAGGTTCAGGTGAAGCATCTAATACAGATTGATTGTAGTAGAGATGAAGCTCATCTCTATAATCGAGCACTTTCCCTGCCCGACGCAATCGCCTTGTCGAGTCATTTCTGGTAATCCAAACGGCACCTTTTTGCATTACCTGCTTTATAGATTGTTTCGATAACCCTGAAACAGCCGCAAGCAGATCTACAGCTTTGTCTGCATATAAAGCAGAAACATGACATTCAAAATGGTTGGCGGACAATTATTAATCTCTAATGTTATTGAAAAGCGACATAACTAATTCTTTAAGCGCTATAGACTATAGTGAGTATAATGCGATTATGAGAGAGGTATTAGCTAACTAATCACGTAAACATATTAAATCATATCAAATGAGGCACTTATGAGAACAATATTAATTTTCATGATCATAACTTTACTAGCAAGCCATGCATTAGCTAGCGACCATGATCATGCATCTACATTTGGAGAGGCTATCACTCTTTCAGATGCTATATCTGTTGAATATGCAGTTGACCATATTAATAAATTAAAGAACAAAGAAATATTAATTACAGGTACAGTAAATAAAGTCTGTGAGAAAAAGGGTTGCTGGATGATGCTAAAAGGGGCAAAAAACTCTATTAGAGTAACCTTCAAAGAGTATCAGTTTTTTGTACCGAACAACATTGTAGGTAAACGAGTCGACGCACAAGGCATACTCCTGGAAGAGACCATGAGCATCTCAGCGGCCAGACATTTTGCAAAAGATGCAGGGCAATCAGATGCAGAGATCCAACGCATCAACCAGAAAGCAAAAGAGTACCGTTTTATTGCAACAGCTGTAAAAACGGCATCATAAACCAATTGAGCTAAATGGCAGTTATGGCTACTTGGCCGTGTTCATCTTTATAAAGGATAGATGTGCAGAAAGATTGTTGAACTCAAACAAAAACCCCCAAGCTTGCTTGGGGGTTTTCTAAACTACTTTGATTCTATTCTGGGTTTACTTGAGCTGCATGACCGGCATTTTCATTTACTCTTTCGCGTAATTCCTTGCCGGGTTTGAAATGTGGCACATATTTTCCAGATAAAGCAACTGAATCGCCAGTCTTTGGGTTTCGCCCCATTCGTGGCGGACGATAATGTAATGAAAAGCTACCAAAGCCCCTGATTTCAATACGCTCACCAGATGCTAACGCCTGACTCATCTGTTCGAGAACACATTTGACAGCAAGCTCAACATCCCGAGATGCAAGGTGACTTTGTTGCTTAACAATAGCTTCTATTAAATCTGATTTCGTCACTTCAGTTTCCCTATCTAGATATTGGGGCAGTAGAGAACTGCCCCATGTACTATGTGACCACTTAGGGACTATTTAAAGAGTTAGCCCTTATCGCCCATTTGTTCTTTCAAGAGGTCACCCAAAGTTGCTTTTCCAGCGCTGGCTGCAGAAGCATAGCCTTTAATAGCTGATGTTTCTTCATCAACATCTTTGGCTTTGACAGAAAGTGATATTGTGCGATTTTTACGATCAACACCAAGAAACTTGGCTTCAATCTCTTCACCTTCTTTCAATATTGAACGTGCATCTTCTACGCGATCACGAGATAACTCAGAAGCACGCAAATAGCCCTCGATACCCTCTTCCAAGGTGATCACAGCGCCTTTAGCATCAACTTCTTTCACTACACCCTTTACAATACTACCCTTGGCATTAGCGCCAACGTAGCTGGAGAAGGGGTCTTTATCAAGGTGTTTAACACCAAGTGAGATACGTTCACGCTCAGGGTCTACAGAGAGGACAACAGCTTCAATTTCCTGTCCTTTCTTATAATTGCGAATAATACCTTCACCCGCTTCATCCCATGAGATATCTGACAGGTGAACCAAACCATCAATGTTTCCATCCAACCCGATGAAAATACCAAAATCAGTAATAGATTTGATTTTACCGGTGACGTGGTCACCTTTTTTGAAGTTATTGGAGAACTCGTCCCAAGGGTTGGCTTGACACTGCTTCATACCGAGAGATACGCGACGGCGCTCTTCATCGATATCCAATACGGTAACTTCAACCTCATCACCCAGTTGAACCAATTTTGATGGGTGGACATTTTTATTGGTCCAATCCATCTCTGAGACGTGAACCAGGCCTTCAACACCCTCTTCAATCTCAACAAAGCAACCATAATCAGCGATGTTGGTGACCTTGCCAAACAGACGTGTATGCTCTGGATAGCGACGTGCGAGTGCTACCCATGGATCATCACCCATCTGTTTCAGGCCAAGAGAAACGCGGCTACGCTCACGGTCAAACTTCAGCACTTTCACTGAAATTTCATCACCGATCTCAACAACCTCGGAAGGATGCTTAACACGCTTCCAGGCCATGTCAGTGATATGCAGCAGTCCATCAATACCACCCAGATCAACAAAAGCACCGTAATCGGTGAGATTCTTGATCACACCTTTAATTTCCATGCCTTCTTGCAGGCTTTCCAGTAGAGTTTCGCGCTCAGCACTGTACTCAGATTCAACAACAGCACGGCGGGATACAACGACATTATTACGACGGCGATCCAGTTTAATAACCTTGAACTCAAGGTCTTTGCCTTCAAGGTAGGCAGTATCACGTACAGGGCGAACATCTACCAGGGAGCCTGGCAGGAAGGCGCGAACTTCACCGATTTCAACAGTGAAACCACCTTTGACTTTGCCATTGATTCGTCCAACAACCGTCTCTTCAGCTTCTGAAGCTTTTTCCAGAAAGCGCCAGGCTTGATCACGCTTGGCTTTTTCACGAGAAAGACGAGTGGCACCAAATCCATCTTCCACAGCATCCAAGGCAACATCCACTTGGTCACCAACGGAGACTTCGATATCTCCATTGCTATCAAGAAACTGGGATCTGGGGATTACACCTTCGGACTTGAGTCCGGCGTTAACAATAACGGTGTCTGATGTGATGTCAATGACGGTACCGATAACGATGGCACCTGTACGGAGCTGAGTGTTGGCAATACTCTGCTCAAATAGTTCTGCAAAACTTTCGGTCATGGGTTTGATTATCCTAAGTATGCCGCATTTGCGTTTGTCCGATACAGCATGGTCAAACGGTTAGTTAAATAATTAGCTTTTGGGGTATAGCCCCTATAAGCCGCCTAATTTTAGGTGGCTGAAATGTCCAGCTCTGGATAGGTTTTCCGCACCCGATCCAAGACCAATTCCAGTACCCCATTTATCGACAGTGAGGTTGACTCTATCTCTAGCGCTGCGGCTGGCGCTATTAATGGAGCCACACTGCGATTCTGATCGCGATCATCACGCTCTTGAATTTCGGCAATCAGACTCACAAGATTAGCATCCAATCCCTTCTCTTTCAACTGCTTATAACGTCTTAAAGCTCGTTCTTCAGCGCTTGCAGTAAGAAAAATCTTAATCTTGGCGTCAGGGAAGACAACCGTGCCCATATCTCGACCGTCTGCTACCAAACCAGGCGCTTTGGCATAAGCCCGCTGCCAATCCAGCAGAGCAGCGCGTGCTTCAGGTACGGCCGCCACTTTTGAAGCGGCGTTGCCCGCTGTTTCGGTGCGAATTAAATGACTAACATCTTCATTTTCTAGCAGAACTTTTTCAGCTTGAAAGCTTAGATCCAGCTCTATTGCCAGTGCAGCCAACCTGGATGTTTGCTGCGCCGTGATCCCTGCTCTTTCAGCGGCAAGCCCCAATACACGGTAGATGGCTCCACTGTCCAGCATATTCCAACCCAGACGCTCTGCCACCAGGCGGCTAATGGTGCCTTTGCCTGAACCACTGGGGCCATCGATTGTAATAATAGGGATCATGAGGATGTGATATTTAGCCCGGCTTCAGCTGCAAGTGAAACAAACCCTGGGAATGAGGTGTTTACATTGGCGCAGTCTGTAATGGTGATTTCATCTGATGCACGAAGTGCTGCCATTGCAAAAGACATTGCAATGCGGTGATCACCATGGCTATCAACTGTGCCACCCTGAAGCTGCCCACCTTGGATGATCATGCCATCCGACGTAGGTTGCGCATCAATTCCAAGTGCAATTAAGCCATCGGCCATAACCTGGATACGGTCACTTTCTTTTACACGCAGTTCTTCAGCACCGGTCAAAACAGTTTCACCTTCAGCACACGCAGCAGCAATAAAGAGTGAGGGAAACTCATCAATAGCCAGAGGCACCTGATCTTCAGGGATTTTGATCCCCTTCAATTTACTAGAACGAACATGCAGATCTGCAACAGGCTCTCCACCCGCATCACGCTCATTAAGCACCTCAATATCGGCCCCCATTTCACGAAGTATATTGATAACACCAATACGTGTGGGATTAATGCCGACATGCTCGAGAACCAAATCTGAACCTTCAGCAATGGCTGCCCCAACCAGAAAAAAGGCGGTCGATGAGATGTCTGCAGGAATATCCAGGTCACATGCCGTAAATCTGCCTCCGCCAGAGAGCGTTGCTTTAGGGCCTTCTCGCTGAATATCGTAGCCAAACCCACTCATCATGCGCTCTGTATGATCACGGGTGGGCGCAGGTTCTGTTGTGCTGGTTTGACCTTTGGCATAAAGCCCAGCCAGCAGCAAGCATGACTTAACCTGCGCACTAGCAACAGGCATTGGGTAATCAATACCCTGTAAATGATCAACTGGATGGATAATCAGCGGTGCCGTTCCCGCTTCTGTTGTTTCAATGTTTGCACCCATCTTCTCTAATGGAGCTGTCACTCTTCGCATTGGGCGGCTTGATAGAGAGCTATCCCCTATCAATGTCACCTCAAACCCCTGTCCTGCAAGCAATCCGCAAAGCAGCCTCATGGAGGTGCCAGAGTTCCCAACATCAAGCGGCTCCTTTGGAGCCTTTAACCCATGCATGCCGACGCCATGAATCGTTACCCGGCCATTATCCGGCCCCTCTATTTTGACACCCATCTGACGGAAGGCATTGAGAGTTGCCAGGGCATCATCTCCTTCAAGAAAGCCCGTCACCTGAGTGACGCCCTCAGCCAGCGAACCAAACATGATGGAACGGTGAGAGATGGATTTATCGCCTGGAACACGCAATTTACCTTGTAATTTGCCACCAGGTTTGATGCTAAAACTTAATGTATGGGATGGATTCAATTTTGGTAATCCTAAAAAAAGGCTTAATACAACTGTATGTTAGTCACGTTGTGTTTAATCTGTAAATCGGTCACGGGCTGCTTTAGCACGCTCAAATATCTCAAGCAGATGGTCTCCATCACCTTCTCGTAAAATTTCAGAGAGGCTGGTTAACTCATCAGCAAAACACTTCAACATTTCACCCAGCGCATCCCTATTTGCCAGACAGATATCCCTCCACATAACCGGGCTGCTGGAGGCAATGCGAGTGAAATCCCGAAACCCGCCTGCTGCATAGCGGAAGATTTCATCATTCTCTTTCATCTGCGCTAGAGCATCGACAAGACTAAAGGCCAGCATGTGCGGAAGATGGCTGGTGGCAGCAAGTATTTCATCATGATGTTCAACTTCCATGTGCGTTACATCAGCACCACACAGTCGCCACATAGCATCAACCTTCTCCAATGCTTCTGGGTCTGTACCACTAAGTGGAGTCAAAATAATACGGCGATTCTGGTACAACGCAGAAAAAGCAGCTTCAACACCACTATGCTCTGTCCCGGCAATAGGGTGGCCAGGGATAAAATTAGCTGGCAACTCACCAAAGGCCTCAGCAGCATCTCTTACAACACTTGCTTTAGCGCTACCACCATCAGTGATTATTGCATCGGGTATCAGGCGCCCCTGCATGGCTTGAAAAGTGGCTTTCATTGCTCCGAGTGGAACAGCAACAAAAACCATATCAGCCCCATCAACGGCCTCACCTACATCATGTGTATAACGATCAATAACACCAAGCTCAACTGCTTTCTCAAGATTGGATTTTCCACGGCCGCAACCAATCACCTCTACAACGGCATCGGCTTCACGTAAGGCTTGCGCCAGAGATCCGCCAATCAATCCAACACCAATAATGGCAAGACGCTGGATCTTCATTTCAGCACAGACTCCAAAGTTTGGAGCAGTCGTCTATTTTCATCTTCCAACCCTACAGTAATACGGAGATATTGGGACATGCCGTAGCCTCCAATTGGGCGCGTAATGCAGCCTTCACGTAATAATTTAGCATCTACTTCTGCACCAGACTGAGCAACATCCACACAGATAAAATTGCCTACAGATGGGATGTAATCCAACCCCAACTTTTCAAATCCTGTTATTAGTTGGGCCATCCCTGCACTGTTGATCGCAACAGATTGCTTAATGTGGTCTTGGTCATCAAGCGCAGCAAGCGCAGCAGCAAGCGCAGCAGCATTAACATTAAATGGCTGACGAACCCTATTCAGAAGCTCTGCCACATCAGGGTGAGAAAGGCCGTAGCCTACCCGCAAAGCTGCCAAGCCATATGCCTTGGAAAAGGTACGGGTCACAATAAGATTCGGATATTGCTCTAACCATTGAGTGGCATCTGGATAGGCATCTTCCTCTACATACTCAGTATAGGCCTCATCAACAACCACAATAATCTCAGAAGACAGGCTACCAATAAATTCTAGCAGCTCATCTTTGGGTAGCCAGGTTCCAGTTGGGTTATTTGGGTTTGCAATAAACACAACCCGTGTTTTATCACTAACCAGTTCTTGCATGGCTTTTAAGTTGTGGCCAAACCGCGGCCCGCTTGAACCATCATGAGCCGGAGCGACCTTAGCGGTTGCGCCTACTGCCTGGGTACAAATGGGATATACAGCAAACGCATATTCAGAAAAGATGGCCTCAGAACCGGGAGCTAAAAAGGTACGGGCAATCAAATCGAGCACATCATTTGATCCATTGCCCAACGTAACTGCTTCAGCCTCTGTGCCATGAAATTCAGCAAGCGCTGTGCGTAGTTCAAAACCACCACCATCTGGATAACGTGCCAGCTCATCCAATAAATCAGCAACCGCAGCCTTTGCTTTAGGGCTGGCACCCAGTGGATTTTCATTGGATGCCAGCTTTACTGAGTCACATATTCCAAGCTCACGCTCCAGTTCAGAGACCGGCTTACCTGGCACGTACGGTTGCAACCCTGAAATCCCAGGGGCAGCATACTTTAGAAATGGATTATCGGTTGTTTTTTGCATGGATATAACAGATCAATAAAACAGAAAGGAAGAAATCACAAAGTCATTGCAAGGTATTTTAAATCACCTTATCAGCTTTGATATACAATCTGCTGAAACGTTAAAGTACTGCTTTCGGATAGGAGCCAAGAATCTTACAGACTTGGGCTTCATTCTTTAGGTTTTCAAGCACTTGCGCCACATTGTCATCATCTTTATGGCCATCTATATCTATAAAAAAGACATATTCCCACTTGCCCCGACGAGAGGGTCGCGACTCAATCTTTGTCATGCTTACACTTTGCTCAGCCAGCGGAGCCAATAACCGATGCAGGCCGCCAGCAACATTTCGAGTGGCTAATAACAGAGAGGTTTTATCTGCACCACAGGAACCCACCTCCTGCTTACCAATAACCAAAAAACGGGTGGTATTGCCAGGCTCATCTTCAATGCTTTGAGATAATATCTTGAGCCCATAGATCTCAGCAGCAGCCTCACTGGCAATAGCTGCGGAATGAGGATCTGCTGCAGCTATCTTAGCCGCTTCAGCGTTGCTGCCAACACTCACTCGCTTGGCTTGCGGTAGGTTTCTATCCAACCAGCCGCGGCACTGAGCTAATGATTGCTGATGCGAATAGACGGTATCTATCTCTACTATCGCCTCGCTAACAGCGAGTAAATGATGGTTAATACGCAGAGAAACCTCACCGCAGATCTGCAGGGGTGAGCTAAGAAACATATCCAGAGTATGGGTCACGACCCCTTCAGTAGAGTTTTCTACAGGCACAACACCATAGTGACACGCGCCAGACTCTACATCCCGGAAAACCTCTGGAATTGAACCAACTGATTGAGTCTGCACTGAGTGTCCAAAATGCTTCAGTGCGGCTGCCTGGGTAAAGGTGCCATTAGGGCCAAGGAAGGCAATATTCATTGGCTCTTCCAAAGCTAGGCAGGCAGACATAATCTCCCTAAACAGACGGGCAATCTCTTCATCACCCAGCGGCCCTTCATTTCGAGCCTTAACCTTGTGAAGTACATCCGCCTCACGCTCTGGACGATAGAATTCTGTCTGGCTATCAGCAGCCAGCTTAATCCGGGCCACCTCTTGAGCGGCTTCTGCCCTTTGGCTGATCAACACCTGGATCTGCTCATCCAGCGTATTGATCTTATTTCTGACAGCCTTGAGTTGTTCGTCGTCGCTCATACGGATCAATTAGGTTGTATGTTGTTACAAACCGCGCACAGAGAGTACGCCATCAATATTTCGGATCAGATCCAGGGTACCTTGTGATGGCTCCTGATCCACATCCAGCAGTGTAACAGCAATATCGCCACGAGATTTATTTAACAGGTCGATTATATTCAACCCTTCCTGCGCCAAATCAGTAGAAATCTGGCCCACCATATTAGGCACATTACTGTTCACAATGGCAATGCGATACCCTTCAGTACGTGGAAGATTAATCTCTGGGAAATTGACTGAGTTGCGAACATTGCCATTTTCCAGGTAATCGCGCACCTGATTGGCAACCATAATCGCACAGTTATCTTCAGCCTCACCGGTGGAAGCGCCAATGTGTGGTAAAGCAATCACTCGTGGATGCTTTTGCAGCTGATTGGTCGGAAAGTCACAGACGTATGCATAGAGCGGCCCATCATCCAATGCGGCACAAACAGCATCATCATCCACAATACCATCCCGCGCAAAGTTGAGAATAACGGCATTTTTACGCATCAGCTTAATACGTTGTGCATTGATTAGATGCTTGGTCTCTTCCATCAACGGAACATGGACTGAAACGAAATTCACTTTGGAAAGCAGATCATCAACACTTACTGCCTGCTCAACCCCAGCTTCCAGCTGCCAGGCACGCTGCACGGTGATAGTTGGATCAAAACCCACCACGTTCATGCCTAGGGCATGAGCAGCATTTGCAACCTGCACACCAATGGCACCCAGACCAATCACGCCAAGGGTACGACCAGGCAGTTCAAAACCAACAAACTGCTTTTTGCCCTTCTCAACCTGGGAGTGGATTGTGGCATCATCACCACTTAACCCCTGAGCATATGACCAGGCCTGACCAATATTTCTGGCAGCGATAAGCATGCCTGCAACTACCAGCTCTTTAACTGCATTAGCATTGGCACCAGGAGCATTAAACACCACCACGCCACGCTCACTCATCGCCTGTATTGGAATGTTATTTGTTCCAGCTCCGGCACGGCCTATCGCTTTTACAGTTTCCGGGACTTCCATATCGTGCATTTTGAATGAGCGCACTAGTACCGCATCAGGGTGAGAAATCTCAGAGGCGACCTCATAGCTATCACGTGGTAACCGATCCAGCCCGGCTACTGAGATGTTATTCAGCGTCAGTATTTTATGCATTATTCTGTTTATCCCCGCCACTCTTTGAAATTATTAAGAAGAGTATTTATATTTATTATGTGTTGCGTGGGCACAGACTACGTGCCCACTCTAGCAATCTCTTTTAACCGTTGCGCTTCTCGAAATCAGCCATGAAATCTATCAAGGCCTGCACGCCTTCTTCTGGCATGGCGTTATAGATGCTGGCTCGCATTCCACCCACAGAGCGATGCCCCTTAAGGGTTACCAATCCAGCCTCTTTAGCTTCAGCCAGGAAGGTGGCATCAAGATCAGCGTTTGCCAGTGTAAAAGGCACATTCATCAGTGACCGGCAATTGACGTCGACTGGGTTGGCGTAAAAGTCAGAGCCATCAATGGCATCGTACAGCGCCTTTGCTTTACGCTGGTTGATCTCAGCCATAGCTGCCAGACCACCTTTGCGTTTCAACATCTGAAAAACCAAACCTGCAAGATACCAGGCATAGGTAGGTGGTGTGTTGTACATGGAGTCAGCACCGGCCAGCGCTTCATAATCAAGCATTGCGGGAGTACCCGGAACTGCCTCACCAATCAAATCTTCACGCACAATGGCTACCGTTAGTCCTGCAGGCCCAATGTTCTTCTGAGCACCCGCATAGATAATGCCGTACTTTGAAACATCAAATGGACGGGAAAGAATATTGGATGACATATCCGCAATCAGTGGCACATCACCAGCCTCAGGCAGGTATGGGAATTCAACACCGCCAATCGTCTCATTGGGAGTAAAGTGGAGATAGGCTGCATTCGGATTAAGGTCTAGCTCTTCCTGGCTGGGTACAGTTGTAAAACTGGACTCCTCACCTGTACCAACAACACTCACCTGACAGAATTTTTTTGCCTCAGCAATAGCCTTTTTAGACCAGGCACCGGTGTTGATGTAGTCAGCATTCGGGTTTCCGCGCAGCAGGTTCAGCGGAACCATAGCAAACTGACTGGAAGCACCACCCTGCAAGAACAGCACTTTATAATTATCCGGCACTGCCATCAGCTCACGCAGGTCAGCTTCAGCTTGTTCTGCAATGGATACGAACTCTTTACCACGGTGGCTCATCTCCATTACAGACATGCCACTGCCGTGCCAATCCAGCATCTCTTCCTGCGCCTGAAGAAGAACCTCTTCGGGTAGTACTGCTGGGCCAGCACTGAAATTAAAAGTTCGCGCCATAGTAAGTCTCCGCTTTAATTAAGCTATTTAATATATTATTTATACTTGAAATTTAAGATTCGCTTTCTGCCTCAGAATCGACATCATCATCTAATTCAGACTCTTCACCATCTAGCCCTTCAATACGTGCAATGCCAATCAGCTTCTCTTTTTTGGTCAGACTGATCATCTTCACGCCCTGGGTGTTTCGACCCACGACGGAGACATCATCAACAAGCGTTCTAACCAGCGTTCCGCCATCGGTAATGAGCATGATTTCATCCTGTTGCTGCACAGGAACGGCACCAACCACCGAGCCATTACGCTCACTGGTCTGGATGGAGATAACACCCATGCCACCACGACCATGTACAGGATAGCCTTCAATAGCAGTGCGCTTACCAAAACCATTCTCTGTAACGGTAAGCACCATGCCCTCATCAGCAATAATCAGGGCAATAACCTTCTGGTCATCAGCCAGGCGAATACCGCGTACACCACAGGCTGTACGTCCCATAGGACGAACATGGCTTTCATCGAATCGAACTGCCTTGCCAGCGCTGGTAAAGAGCATGACATCCTTGGTGCCATCAGTAACCGCAACACCAACCAGCTGATCATCGTCACGCAGGTCAACAGCGATAATGCCATTAGCACGAGGACGAGAGAAATCAGTCAGACGGGACTTTTTGACGGTACCGGAGCTGGTGACCATAAAGACATATTTGTCATCACAGTACTCACGCACAGGAAGCACAGCATTGATGCGTTCGCCCTCTTCCAGTGGCAGCAGGTTGATCATCGGTTTGCCGCGTGAAGCACGACCAGCCTGGGGCAGTTCATAGACCTTCAGCCAGTAGACCTTGCCTCGGCTTGAGAAACAGAGCACGGTGTCATGGGTGCTGGCTACAAACAGCTGGTCAACAAAATCCTCTTCCTTGGTTTTGGTGGCTGACTTGCCTTTTCCACCACGGCGTTGCGCCTGATAGACATCAAGAGACTGGGCTTTGGCATACCCCGCATGCGAGAGGGTGACAACCACATCCTCTTCTGTGATCAAATCTTCCAGACTAAGATCAAGCCGGTTCTGCATAATTTCGGTACGGCGCTCATCACCAAATTGGTCACGAATACTGCAAAGCTCTTCACGGATCACGCTCATCAAGCGATCAGCACTGGAGATAATATCAAGTAGATCTTTAATTCTTTCAATTATCTCGCTGTATTCACTGATTATTTTATCTTGTTCAAGCCCTGTAAGACGATGCAGGCGTAGATCCAAAATCGCCTGTGCTTGAACCTCTGACAGTCGATAACCCTGATCAGTTAAGCCAAATTCAGCACCCAGCTCTTCAGGGCGTGAAGCATCAGCTCCTGTCCGTCCAATCATTGCTTCTACAGCGCCTGACTTCCAATGGCGCGCCAATAACTGTGATTTGGCCTCAGCTGGATTAGGCGCGGCTTTGATGAGTGCAATAACCTCATCAATATTGGCCAAAGCAACAGCCAAGCCTTCTAATACATGCGCCCGAGCTCTTGCCTTGCGTAGCAGGTAGATTGTCCGACGTGTCACCACCTCACGGCGGTGGCGAATGAAATATTCCAGAATCTGTTTGAGGTTCAGCAGGCGTGGCTGGCCATCAACCAATGTCACCATGTTGATGCCAAATACACTCTGCAACTGAGTCTGTTGAAAGAGGTTATTCAGAATAACTTCAGCAACTTCACCACGGCGCAGCTCAATAACCATGCGCATGCCATCTTTATCAGATTCATCCCGCAGCTCAGTGATGCCTTCAATACGCTTCTCTTTAACCAGATCAGCAATCTTCTCCAGCAAGCGCGCCTTGTTTACCTGGTAAGGCAGTTCATGGACGATGATCGTCTGCTTACCATTGGCCTCATTGGTTTCAATCTCTGTGCGAGCACGCATGTAGATGCGGCCACGACCGGTGTGATACGCCTCGTGGATACCACGCGCACCATTGATCAGCGCTGCGGTTGGAAAATCTGGCCCCGGAATATGCTGCATCAGCCCTTCGATGCTGAGCTCAGGATCATCAATCAGTGCAATACTGGCATTAACCGTTTCAGAGAGGCTGTGAGGGGGGATATTGGTGGCCATACCCACCGCAATACCGGAGGAGCCATTGACCAACAGATTGGGAACACGAGCTGGCAGTACAACAGGCTCATGCTCTGATTCATCGTAGTTGACAGCAAAATCGACCGTCTCTTTGTCCAGATCATCCAACATGCTGTGGGCGATCTTGGCCATACGGACTTCGGTATAACGCATGGCGGCTGGCGCATCACCATCGACCGAACCAAAGTTACCCTGCCCATCCACTAGCATGTAGCGCATTGAAAAAGGCTGAGCCATGCGGACAATGGTGTCATAGACAGCGGTATCACCATGGGGGTGATATTTACCGATAACGTCACCAACTACACGGGCTGATTTCTTATAAGGCTTGTTCCAATCATTGCCCAATACAGTCATCGCATAAAGTACGCGACGATGCACAGGTTTTAAGCCGTCTCTTACATCAGGAAGCGCTCGCCCTACAATTACGCTCATGGCGTAATCCAGGTAGGACTGTTTCATCTCATCTTCGAGGTTGACCGGTATAACTTCTTTCGCAAATTCGGCCATAAATTACTCAGCTGGTGCTTAAATAAGGAAGCAGGATTCTAACACACCCTGACATAGCCCTGCACACTTAAAACGGCTTAAAACGGCTTTCAGGCCGCCTGAGATTATCTTGCCATGAGATTTGCCATCTTTTCTGAGTTTGGCTGAAGCACAACGCCCTTCTCTGTGACGATAGCATCTACCAAGCTGGCTGGGGTTACATCAAACACTGGATTCCAGGCATTTACACCTGAAGCTCCCAGCTGTTTTCCACCACAATTAAGCACCTCAGCAGCATCACGCTCTTCAATTGGAATATCAGCACCGGTGGCGACAGACATATCAACCGTTGAAGTAGGTGCAGCAACCATTACTTTGACGCCATGATGCTTTGCAGCCACAGCCAGGCCATAGGTTCCAATCTTATTTGCAACATCACCATTGGCAGCAATGCGATCAGAGCCAACGATGACCCAACCTATACCACCTCGGGCCATCAGGCTGGCCGCTGCCCCATCTATTAATAGAGTGACAGGAATATTGTCCTGATTCAGCTCCCACGCTGTGAGGCGAGAACCCTGCAGCCACGGGCGTGTTTCATCAGCATAGACCTGCTGAATCTTTCCCGCAGCAAATGCACTGCGAATGACACCCAATGCCGTACCATAGCCACCCGTCGCAAGGGCACCTGCATTGCAATGGGTGATAACCGATGTTGGTTCGACAATCAGATCTGCCCCCAAATCGCCCAAACACCGGTTAGCGGCAATATCCTCTTTATGTATTGCCTGGGCTTCGGCCAGCAACCTTGGCGTTGGATTTTCAGCACCAATCTCTGCAATGACCTTTTGCATACGATTTAACGCCCAAAACAGATTAACCGCTGTAGGACGCGACATGGCCAATGTGCTTAGATCAGCTGCAATAGTAGATTTCCATCTTGCCTCTCTCTTTTCCCATGCATTCCGAGCAGCAACAACAACACCAAAAGCAGCTGTAACGCCAATTGCCGGAGCACCGCGCACCACCATGTCCCGAATAGCATTAGCAACCTCTTCCACAGTAGTCAGCCTGATAAACGCTGTCTGTAGCGGCAGTATGCGTTGATCTAACAGGTAGAGATGCTCATCGTGCCAGACGACTGCATTATCAGCATGAACGGGGATATTTGGCATTGGTACTTCCATCTTTAGGTATCTCGTGGCAAATTCTCTCTATTCTGCCACAGAGACTGCTGGACTACATGCCAGCCTGTAGCAAAAAACATCAATAACTCTGGAGCTGCAACATTGTGAAGATTGATACCCTGATTAATGCCCGCTGGATTATCCCTGTAGTTCCAGAGAACCAGGTATTGGAGCACCATAGCCTGGCCATACAGCACGGTCGCATCCTCGAAATCCTCTCCACCTCTGAGGCCCAGCAGAAATATTCACCTGATACTGTTGAAGAGCTTACAGATCACGCCCTGATACCTGGCTTAATCAATGCCCACACCCATGCTGCCATGTCCCTGCTACGAGGTCTGGCAGACGACATGCCACTGATGACCTGGCTCAATGATCACATCTGGCCCGCTGAAGGACGCTGGGTGAGTGAAGAATTTGTGGCAGACGGCACCCAACTGGCAGTGGCTGAAATGTTGCGCGGTGGTATCACCTGCTACAACGACATGTACTTTTTTCCAGAGGTCACAGCCAGGGTCACAGCTGCTGCCGGGATGCGGGCTGTTATTGGTCTGATTGTTATTGACTTCCCCTCAGCATGGGCCACAGATGCAGATGACTATCTACGTCGTGGACTTGCGGTTCACGATCAATACCGGAGCCACAACCTCATCAAAACAGCCTTTGCCCCACATGCGCCCTACTCTGTATCTGACAAACCTTTAGCGCATATTCGAACCCTGGCCGATGAGATGGATATCCCCATCCACATGCATGTTCACGAAACTCACGATGAGATCAAACAAGGGCTGCAGCAATTTGGCACACGCCCCATTGAACGACTAAAAGAGCTGGGGTTACTCTCCCCATCCTTAGCAGCAGTACATATGACACAACTGAATGAGGGTGAGATTAGCGCAATCGCTGAGTCAGGCGCACATGTCATACATTGCCCTGAATCAAATCTAAAATTAGCCAGTGGTTTTTGCCCGGTAGACAAACTGGTTAAAGCAGGAATTAATGTTGCAATTGGCACTGACAGTGCAGCCAGTAATAATGATCTTGATATGTTCAGCGAGATGCGAACAGCTGCGCTACTGGCAAAAGGCGTGGCACAGGATGCCAGTGCAATCCCAGCCCATACAGCACTGCGCATGGCCACATTGAATGGCGCAACAGCACTGGGCATTGCCGATCAAACCGGATCTTTGGAACCCGGTAAATCAGCCGATATAACCGCAATTAACTTTAATCACGCAGAAACTAAACCAATGTACCATCCAGTCTCTCAGTTGGTATATGCTACCGGGAGAGATAAAGTGAGCAATGTTTGGGTTGCAGGCAAGCAGGTTGTACGCAAAGGCAACCTAACAACCCTAAATCTGGATGAAATAGTACAACGGGCATCTGAGTGGGAAGAGAAGATTCGTGAAGAGTAATCGTATAAAAACAACCTATACTAATAATCATTCGAGCTAATATATTTAGGAAATCATATGCTCAAACCTACACACAAGACAATTAGCCCCGTCCTTCTCCTGCTTGCAACACTGCTTACAACCACAAGCTGGGCAGAACCTATAGGCCATAAGTTCTGCACCGACTGTCATCTGACATCCAAACCTGCATCAGATGGTAGCGATCTCATAAGACCGGTTACTACACTCTGCATTGAGTGCCATCAAAAGGGAGGGCGAAATGACCACGCTGTAGGAGTACTCCCCGGAGTAGATGGAACAGGAGAGCTACCATTGGTTGATGGTAAAATAGGATGTATCACCTGCCACAATATGCACGCTGAAACCAGAATGCTACTACGCCTCAACACAGAAGAGCTTTGCTTAGCCTGTCACCCTAAACACTAACCTTAATTATCCAGCTGTATAAACTACCAGACTAAAATACTTAGCATGCTTTTCTACCGCCAAATAGTAAATTAACACCCTATTAGTAATTAAGTTCCTTTAAATCATTTATTTTCTTTATATATTAAAAATCACACTAAAGGTTTCATAAGTTAGTGTCGCCAGCCTGAATACAAAATACAGGCGTACCATAAGGTGCCGTTATTTTTAAGCATTTATAGCATATTAATTCTGCTTACTAAGAACACAAAACGCCCTTAATGATTAAGGCAATATAAATATATAAAGGCATATCATGGCTTCTCATCCAGCAATTAAGCATATCTATAACAGTGCTCCTAAAAAAGATGCATTAGAAGCATCCAACCAAAGACCGCCAGCAATATCTGGCCCAGAAATATTGGAAGTGGGTGACCTACTTGTTGCCTATCTAAGGCAGCTCTCAATAAAGTATGTCTTTGGTGTTCCTGGAGGTGCAATAGAACCACTTTACAACGCTCTAGCCAGGCAAGCACGTTATGATGAAGAGAACGGAATCCCGCTGCATGCAAGAGGACCACGTGCTGTAGTAGCACGACATGAAACAGATGCAGCTTTCATGGCAGAAGGTTATGCGCGAGCCAGCGGTAAAATGGGAGTCTGTTGCGCAACCACCGGTCCAGGTGCCACTAACATGATTACAGGTGTTGCATCTGCTTATGAGAATAGAATACCCATGCTGGTGATCACTGCTCAAACTGCACTTGCAAATTTTGGGCGCGGTGCATTACAAGAGTCATCCTGTACAGGTGTTGATACTGTTAGCATGTTCCGTCACTGTACGCGCTATAACACTCTGGTCTCACACACGGAACAATTTGAAAATAAACTCTCCGCCGCTATTCTTTCAACTCGGCAATCACCCGCTGGTCCTGCACACCTAAGTGTTCCATTGGACATTATGAAGGATATCACTCCAGCACCAATACCAACATTTACATTAACAACTGACTACTGGTCTCGCCCCATCAGTCAAGTTGATGCCACAGTTGATTCCGTATTCGAACGCATAAAAAATGCAGATAAAGTTACCTTTGTCATTGGCCATGGTTGCCGTGATGCCATTGGTATTATCTTAAAGGTAGCCAAACTGATTAATGCCAACATTGTTGTTACACCACATGGCAAAGGGTTAGTTAGCCCGTTTCAACCATTATTCCGAGGTGTCTTTGGTTTTGCAGGTCATGAAAGTGCAAGCGATGCACTCAATGAGGCTAATGAGATTGTTGCTATTGGGGTAACCATCAGTGAATGGTCCAGTAATGGTTGGGATCGCTCATGCCTGTTAAAAGACAAACTCATCCATATTGATGACAACGAGGAAAACTTTACCCGCTCCCCTATGGCAGGCACACATATTCTGGGTGGCGCTGCAGGTATATTCACTTATTATCTAGAATATTATCAATATAAACCATACGGAGAAGTAGACACCAATAGTGACAATCAAGCATCTCAAAACTGGGAAGACCCAAATAAACCTATCAAGCACTTCACACTTGATGATGAAGCCGCTTTTACTAGCGACGCTATTCCAATTAAACCACAACGGCTAATGTATGAGCTGCCAAGACAACTACCATCAAATACCCGTTATGTAGTTGATTCAGGAAACAGCACAGCCTGGGCACTTCACTACCTGCACCCCATTGATCGACGCATGGAGGGAAAACGGCATGCCTGCAGTAGCACATTTGATGGTTGCATAGAGTTTGCTTCTATGGGATGGGCCATTGGGGCAGCAATAGGCGTAGCTTTAGGATCAACAAAGCATCGCAAAAACCGCAAAAATGACGCCCCTCATAATGTCAGCTTCTATGAAGAACGAACCTTAGTTGATACGAATAAGAAGAAAGAAAAAACAATACCTGTAGTTTGTATTACTGGTGATGGCAGTCTATTAATGGCTGGGCAAGAGATCACGGTTGCCATTCAGGAAAAACTGCCAGTGATCTTTATTATTTTAAATGACAGCTCATTGGGAATGGTTAAACATGGCCAAAGGCTAGCAGGTGCAGAACCCATTGGTTATGAGCTACCTAAGATTGATTATTGTGATTTTGCCAAAGTGCTCGGTGCTTACGGTGAAAGGGTCTATTCACCAAAAGACCTAGAAGAAATAAACTTTGAAGAGGTTCTTAAGCGACCAGGCCCTACACTGATTGATGTCCGTATTGATGCAGAAGAAGTACCCCCCATGGCTACTCGGATGAAAATTCTGCAAGATGAATAGCACAACACCTTTCTAGCAAGTGTACAAATAAAATCTTAGGAAGCATACTTAATAAGTCAACCCATAATTTGATGTGAAAATACCATTAGACAAGTCAGGGGATACCCATTTAGTGCTTTTTGAACAGTACATGGGTAACACGGCAAATATTATTGTTCGTGTATTACTAGATTGCCTCTTTACAGAAAGCCAGCACATCGATTCATTAGATGCTTTAGTGAAAAAACACCCTTATCTTTATGCAAAAGTATGCCGTGGAGCAGAGAAAAATGGGACGCCTAATTACTATCTTGAACCTATTTTAAATGGTCATTTGAGTTATCAGATTACAAATGCAAATAAAAATGAAATACAAACAATTTTTACCAGCCTTTCAGACCGTCGGTATTATCATTTCGACTATCCCAGTGGCGAGCTTGCACATGTACAGATCTGGCAGGATGACCACCAAAGCTTAATTGAGCTTTCCTGCGGCCATTTAGTTGGTGAAGTTGAAAGCTTGCTGATTTTACTTTCTGATTATTTAGATTTTTTAAATACAAGTATTACCAGCAAGCCTATTTCAAATAAAAGATGCAGCCGTCTTGGGTTTGATATAAGAAGATTTGGATGGAATGTTAAAAGAAAAATTATTGAACCCCTTAAAAAACCAGATGCTAGTCAACTAAATTCTGAACCATGGCCAACACCAGAATTTGATTTTCAACGGTTTTCAATGCCAGCCTCAAGGTTCAAGCAGATTTCTAACTGGTTAACTAACAATCACATTACCGCCAAGCCTTTTGATGTTTTCTATTATATCGCTGCCTGTATTTTTTGGAGGACTCTCAATCGAGAATTTAATTTTTGGATTATCTTTAGCTATCGACAGCTTATAAAAAACCCAGAAAAACGAAATAACATTAAATCTGAGGCAGCTTTTTATCCCATTACAATAAATGCAGATAATTTAAATAACGCTAATGTATGGATAGAGAACTTTCAACAAATACGTAAAAAAGCACTATCTATGGATAATATTATTGCTAAAGATGATTCCATCCAAGCATTAAACAAAACAATCATAGACAAACCTCAACTAGAAGGCCGCCAACTGTTAAATGCATATATTCATATGCCAGAATTTGCGTTTAATAATTATGGAAAAACTGATCAATTTTTTGGTGAGCGCACAAATTTTTCTGTTAAAGACGTAGATATCCAGGATGGCATACCGGCCCAAGAGGTAAGAATGTTTGGGTTAGGCGATGAAATCAAGATAACTCCTATGTTTTATAAAAATACATCACTGTCACCATTAGCATTTTGGGAAATGTTTAATCGTGAGTTAGATAAATTAATGGGTGACAAATAACCACTGCAAACATTACCCGTAAATATAATGAAGATATTTTGATACTATCCAAAACCGCGATCATCTTGGTATAGCTGCACACCTTGGATACTATAACCTGCATCACAATCAACAATAGATCCCGTCATAAATTCTGCATCATCAGAAGCCATAAAAGCAGCTAACCTACCAATATCTTCTGGCTCACCCAACCTTCCAAGGGGATGATAACGTTTATGATACTCACGCCCTCTTTCAATAACATCCTCTGACACCCCAAAATCTGCTGCCGCACTTGTTTTCACAAAACCAGGGTTGATGGCATTGACTCGAACATGATCTTCAGCCCACTTAGATGCCAACACTTTTGTTATCTGCTCAAGAGCACCTTTGGCAATGGTATATAGCGGCATACCAACTATATGTCTATTCACAACAACAGAGCTGATATTAATAATATTTCCTTTTGTTTTGGCCAGTTCATTATGGGCCAATCTACAGAGCAGCAAGATATTGGTAATGTTTGATGTTAACGCAAATGATATTTGCTCATCAGAGAGTTTGTGCAATGGAAACACACAGCTATTGCTTAATGCGTTATTAACCAAAACATCCAGTCTTTCAAATTCATTGAGCGCCCGATTTAGCAACACTTGAGCTGATTCAGGTTTTTCTAAATCAAAATAGGCACCAATTGCCTTACCCGCTATCCCCTTAGCATTGATTTTTTCTGCAGTCTCTACTGCTTGCTCTTCTTTTCTGCTGGTGATAACAACATTAAAACCCTTACCAGCCAACTCATTGGCAATTCCATTGCCTATCCCCTTTGTACTACCGGTTACAATTGCTGTTTTCCTTTGCTTATTCATATATTGCATAACCTAATTGCCAGATTTCAAGATAGGTGAGATTAGTTAGAAGCACTACCCATCTTCCTTTGCAGCTGCAAAAGCTCAGTTTAGCACAGCGGCATTGTTACAAATCCTCATAAAATCAAGTTGGCAATATTAGAGAAATTTGCACGATGTATGCCCTGTTACATGGCCGACCGTTCAACACTTACAAGCAACAATTAAAAAAAACTAAAAATAGTTGGCAAAAAACGTTGATTTTTCTCAGGATTGTAGTTTACTTAGTCATTGAGTGGGAACTCGATTCGCCTAGGGATAGCCTTATTGCCAACACAGGCAGGGCAGCAAATAATCAATAACAAAACCGCTGTTGCATCTGTACCAACACAGAAAATAGCAATGAATAACAGATACTTAGCTATAGCCATGAGCCTCATGCTTTGCAGTGCTGCATCCAGCGCAAATAAACTGCCGGTGGAGCCGCTCCCTGCCGGCGATTTTCCAGAAGAAATGTTGGAGGATGAGCTTGCCATGGAGGAAATGTTCCTCGATGAGGAAGACATACTCATTTCAGCCACCGGCTACAGCAAACCCGCACGCCTAGCGCCCTCTGTCGCTTCTATCATCACAGCAGCCGATATTAAGGAGATGGGTGCTACCACTATCTTCGAAGCACTGGAATCAGTACCTGGGCTTCATGTTTACCCCCACTTTAATCTGCTCGCCCCCACCTTTTCAATTCGTGGGATCCACACAGGATTAGGGCAAGAGGTCTTAATCTTAAGAAACGGTCTGCCAATTAAAAACCCTGGAACCGGCGCTATGCCCGGCCCATTTAAGGGACCAGTTGCTAATATCGCCCGTATTGAAGTGATCCGCGGCCCTGGCTCAGCAGTGCATGGCGCAGATGCCTTGGCCGGCGTAATCAATATTGTTACCAAAGATGCTCATGAGATTAATGGTGTAGAAGTGGGTGGACGTATGGGCACATTTAATAGCAATAGTGCCTGGACTCAGTATGGTAGAAAATATGAGGATTGGGATGTCGCCTTTAGCCTGGAACACTCCCGAAGCGGTGGCGACCCGGATCGAATGGTTGATACTGATGCAGCACCAGTGCAAGCCGTTTCATTAGCACCAGGCCACTTGGAAACAGGATACGAGTACTTCGAAACCTCTCTCTATCTGCGCAACGATAATTGGGATATCGATTTTTGGCACTGGCAGCAAAGAAATGGAGGAACTGGCCCAGGAGGGGCGCAAGCACTAGACCCAGAAGGTGACGAGGATTACCAATACTACCAATTCGATATCAGTTACGCCTTTAAGGATCTACTTCCCAACTGGGAGGTAAAACCCCATTTCAACTATGTCTACCAGGACTTACAGCGTAATCTTGTACTCTTCCCCCCGGGTACTGGCCCCTATACCAACGGCGCGATTGGCAATCCAGGCTTTGAAGACCGAACCTATTCAGCAAACATCACAAGCACCCATAGCGGTTTTGAAAACCATATCTTACGAATTGATGCAGGCTACAGTCGTCAGGAGATGGATACAAACGAAAGTAAGAACTTTCCCCCAGGCACTGCTCCAAACATCATGTTTGAAACAACAGACACTGAGTTCGTCTATACTCCCGATACAGATCGTGAGCGCTACTTCCTCTCTGTTCAGGATGAGTGGCGCCTATCAAAAAGCTGGATCTTAACAGCAGGCCTTCGTTACGATCACTACTCCGATTTTGGTGAAACCTACAACCCTCGTATTGCCTTAGTTTGGTCACCAGCCATGCCACTAACCGTTAAGGCATTATATGGCCAAGCCTTTCGCGCTCCTTCTGTAAGCGAGCTTTACATTAACACGGTATTAATTGGGGATGAAAATCTGGATCCAGAAACTATTGATACCTATGAACTAGCTTTTGAATACTTCCCACTGCTTGAGTTAACTTCCCGGTTGAGCCTCTTCTTCTACGACATGGACGACACCATTGATGTAGTCGGTGCCATGTATGAAAATACCGAAGGGCAGCGCGCCTATGGTTTTGAATTTGAAACTGAATGGGATGCCACTAATAATCTCAAGCTACAAGGCAGCTTTGCCTGGCACCTTGCCGAAAGAAAGGATGGCGGTAGCCGGGTTGCCAAAGCTCCGGGAAGAGAGTTCCACTTTGCAGCTAATTGGGAGTTTGTACCTTTATGGAATCTAAATACCCAGGTCAACTGGATTGGAGGCCGTCAACGCCCAATGGGGGATGGCCGCGATCAACTCGATAATTTCACCTTTGTTGACCTAACACTACGCAAACAAACCCAAGACAGAAGCTGGGAGTTTGCTGCCTCAATTAAAAATCTATTCGATAAACAAGCCTTTGAATGGGGCAGCAATGTAACCATTGGAGACTATGAGCTGCAAGGTCGAAGTGCCTATGCTGAAGTGAGCTACCATTTTCGGTAGCTCAAGCCAACAGATTGCAGGACATAATCTGTTTAACGTAACGCCATTTCTTTCAGGCTCAATCCATAAGCATTCCGATCACCCAGAGTAAATAACAGACAAGCTCATGCAACAAACAAGTAGTCACAACAAAGCAACAAATCATCCACGATTACCAATGCCATTAAGATTTATAAATGGGGTTGGAGACATATCCAAAAGTGCCGGCATTTCTTTAGCTACAATCACACTAGATAGCGTCATTCAGTCAGCTGTAAAGAAAACCAAAATCAACGATACCGATCTTTCTTACCTGTTAGAGCCTCTTAAAACCCTAATCGATTCACTTAATAAGACAGATCAACTTAATCTGACAGGTAGAATATTTACCAAGCAATTACTTGTTGATCAAATCTCCAACAGAATACGGGTTGATGCAGAAATCAAGGCACAGCCAGAGATACTAGATGAAAAGATCGAAAAGCCAATTTTTATTCTAGGCTTTCCACGAACTGGAACCACTTTATTGCACAATCTATTATCTCAGTCGCCAGGCTATAGGTTTCCTTATATGTGGGAAACGCTTTGCCCATCAATATATCCTGACACTAGAAAAGGCCATTCAAAGGATAGAATTGCAAATGCCAAAAAGATGGTAAAGTTTATTGACTATGTATCTCCTAAGCTAAAATCAATCCACCCTCTTTATCCTGAAGGGCCAGATGAATGTCTTAAGCTAATTGAAAGCAGCTTTACAGCTCCACATATGCCACTATATTTTCATGTTCCTCAGTATTGGGATTGGTTTAAAGCATTGCAAAGGGATGAGTTGCACACTATTTATGCACGGTATAAGCAGCAGCTTCAGCTGCTTCAATGGCACAGGACACACGGCACATGGG
>Ga0316192_10000054_pt1 | contig 66036 bp, 60 predicted proteins | sample MerIslwburrow_MG_FD_204931 | JGI IMG/M metagenome (GOLD analysis project Ga0316192, IMG submission 204931) | Coastal sediment microbial communities from Maine, United States - Merrow Island worm burrow | ecosystem: Environmental > Aquatic > Marine > Coastal > Sediment | place: USA: Maine...
GTTGACCAGCCATGGCTGGTTTCAGCGGAGCTCGATGTGTTACTCGTGATCGCGGTGGACGGATCTCAACTCGCTCCGTTAAGTTTCACGTTCACGTTGAACCACGACGAAACGCCGAACAACCAGGTCCCTTGTCCCTATCCGACACCACCCGGTGAGGGATGTACGGACCGTGTGACGATCGTTGCCTCGGCCGAGCCAACAACGTTTAACGTCGATGGCGTGGATTACACCCTGGAGATGAGCTTCCTCGACAACGGTAGTCCCGTCGACGAATTCATCACGAGAGAAGGTGACACCGTCAACAGCTCCGGCCTGGTCGGGCAGTTCACCTTGCCGCCGGGACTAACAGTCACGAAGACGGGCCCGGTGTCGATGCGTCTTGGGGAGTGGGGCGATTTCGTTCTCGGCGTACAGAACGAGAGCGAGTCCGACGCGTACGACGCGACAATCGTTGACCTGGTGCCCGATGGCCCGACAGGTGGAATGTGCGACATGACGCCGGAGATTCTGAGCGCGCGCGTGTTCGAGGCAGACGGCGTTACACCGGTACCCGGAAAAGGCCCCCTGGACGCGGGAACGGACTACTCCCTCGCCTACGATAACGCGGCTTGCGAACTCACGTTCATCACGCTGACCCCCGCCTCGGTGATCGGTGTCGGTGAGCGGATGATGATCGCGTATCGCACACAGCTCGACCCCGATTCTCAGGATGGCGTCACGCTAACGAACGTGGCCGGCGCGACCGAGTGGTTCAACCAGGACGCCTCGACCATGTACAGCCGTACCCTGACCGATGGCACCGTGGGAGTCGGGGACCATGAAGACGCCCACAGTGTCATCGTCGATCTGCCGGCGCTGCAGTTTGAGAAGACCGTCATAAATGTAACGACGGGAGAGGACCCGGGCACCACCGCCACGCCCGGCGACACTCTTCGATATACGCTCAGAATCGAAAACGCGGGCAATACGCCGATCGATGATTTCGACATTGTTGACGAGCTCGACAGCCTGAACGCGACACCGATGTTCCAGGCTGGAACCTTGAGTGTCATTCAGCCGCTGCCTGCCGGTGCCGACGACTCCAACACCGATGCAAACGGTGGTGCGGCGGGTACAGGCCTACTCGATATTCGCGGTCTCAGCATAGGCGGACTCGGCGAGGAAGTTGTCGTCGAATTCGAGGTGCAGCTTGCACCTGTCATCGCCAACGACAGTATTGTCCTGAACCAGTCGCAGGCCAATTCCCTCGGTTTCCCGATCGCGATCAGTGACGATCCGTACGTCGATGGCGTTGCCGACCCGGATGTTGCCGGTGATGAGAACCCGACCGAGATACTGATTCAGTCGGCACCTGAATTTGTCGTACAGAAGATCTCCAGCTATCTGGACGGTAACCCGAATGTGCTGCTGGCCGGTGAGACGCTGCGCTATACGATTACCGTGCAAAACACGGGCACCGACAACGCTACCGGTGTCTACATCGATGACCAGGTTCCCGCCAATACCACCTACGTCGCGGACAGCACTACCCTAAATGGTGTCGTTGTGCCGGATGCAGCAGGTTCGCCGCTGATCGGCGGCATCCAGATCAATGCACCGGAAGACCCGATGCCAGGAGCGATGAATGCCGGCGTGCCGGACAATACAGCCACGATCGTCTTCGACGTTGTCGTGGATCCCGGCGTTCCTGACGGCACGATCATTTCCAACCAGGCGTTCGTCTCCGCTGTGGACCAGGGGTTGGCGGACTTGCCGTCCGACGATCCACGGACCGACGTACCCGATGACCCGACACTCGACGTCATAGGCAACTACCCGTTGTTGTTTGCTGAGAAAAGTGCGGATCTGCAGATCGATAACGGTTCACCGGGCATCGTCGACCCCGGTGATGTCCTTCGCTACACGATTACGATCTATAACAATGGCAGCGTTCCAGCGACGGGTCTCGAACTGCTGGACAACGTTCCGACCTACGTGACCTATGTTGCAGACTCGACGACGCTTGACGGCGCCCCACTCGGTCAGCCGGATGGCGGCGTATTCCCACTCGAAGCACAGATCCAGGTCGCCAATAACGGTGTGCTCGACCCGGGGGCCTCGACGACGGTGCAGTTCGACATGCAAGTTGATGCCGCGACGCCGACCGGGTCCCTCATCATTAACCAGGCGACCGTCTACAGCGTAGAAGTTGCGAATCTCCTGACAGATGGTGATGGCGATCCGGCCACCGGGCCGGAGCCGACCGTGGTTGTTGTGGGTGATGCACAGCTACTCACGATCGCGAAGGAAGTGTCGGTCGTCGACGGCGGTCCGGCATTGCCCGGTGCGACGCTTGAGTACACGGTAACTGTGCAGAATGTCAGCAGCGTTCCCGCACTGTACGTGCTGCTTCGGGATGACCTCGACGAGGCATCTCCGGGTTACCTGACTTACGTCGATCAGTCGGCAACACTGAACGGCCTGCCGACAGGTGTCAGCGTGGCTGGCCAGATTATTACAGCCGACTACTTCACCGACTACGGTCCCCTGGAGCCGGGTGAATTTGTCACGTTGCGATTCCAGGCAACGATTGACCCGAATCTCCTCGAGGGTACGACGATCGTCAACACGGCTCGCGTCTACTGGGACGATCCGCAGCAGCAAGCCGAAGCGACCGTAATGATCGACGTCGGTGCGATGCCGGATGCCGGAATGCTGAGCGGCTATGTCTGGCATGACGCCGATCACGACAACACGCCTGGGGGTATCGAACGACCGCTGGAATTCTGGACGGTCGATCTCCTGCTCGACGGACAGTTCGTGCGCAGCATGCAAACCGATGCTGATGGTTACTACCTTTTCACCAATGTTATCCCGAACTACGCACCCGGCCAGTTCTACAGTCTGAGCTTCCGTGCACCAGGAGCCGGCGCAACCACCGCGCTGCTGGGCGAGACCGATTCTGACTTCAGCGATGGCTTGCAACGCATCGACGACATCGACGTGCAGGAGGGCAGTAACCTGCTTGCACTCAATATGCCGGTCGACCCGAACGGCGTGGTTTACGACTCCGTTTCACGTACGCCGGTCACCGGTGCAACCGTGACCTTGCTGGATCCACGCAACAGTCAGCCGATCCCGAATGCGTGCTTTGACGATCCGAACCAGCAGGGCCAGGCAACGATCGCCAACGGCTATTACAAGTTCGACATCAATTTCTCCGATCCGGGTTGTCCGAGCGCAGAAAACTACCTGATCCAGGTGCTGGCACCGGACACCACCTTTGTACCCGGAATCTCACAGATGATTCCGCCGACATCGGATGTCACAACGCTGCCGTTCAATGTCCCGGCCTGTGTAGGCGGGGTCAATGATGCCGTTACGCTGACAGCGCAGACCTGTGAAGCGCAGGCATCCGAGTTCGCGCCGGGCGTAGCGGTTGCCGCGACCAGCAATGCCATCGGTTACCACCTCTTCCTGAGACTCGACAACAGCCAGGTTCCGGGGTCCAGTCAGCTGTTCAACAATCACTTGCCGCTTGACCCACGCCTCGATGGTGCGGTCGCCGTCACCAAGACGACACCGATGCTCAATGTTACGCGCGGTCAGCTCGTTCCTTACGTGATCACGGTGAGCAACTCCTTCGGCGCCGATCTCAACAACGTGGTCGTCGTCGACCGTTTCCCGGCGGGCTTTAGCTATGTCACCGGATCTGCGCGTTTTGACGACGTGCCGACCGAACCGGAAATTGTCGGACGTGAACTCGTATGGGACGACCTCCTGCTCGCCACAGACGAACGTCACGAAATCAAATTGCTTCTGGCCGTCGGTGCCGGTGTCACTGAAGGTGAGTTCGTCAATCGAGCTCAAGCCATAAATGCCCTTACGGGCGGCGTTATGTCTTCCGAGGCTTCGGCGACCGTGCGTATCGTTCCCGATCCGACATTCGACTGTACGGACATCACGGGCAAGGTCTTCGATGACGCGAATCGCAACGGCTACCAGGATAACGATGAAACCGGGCTGGGCGGCGTGCGCCTCGTTACAACGCGTGGTCTTGCAACGACTACAGATAAGCAGGGACGCTACCACGTAACCTGCGCAATCGTTCCTAACGAGAATCGTGGCAGCAACTTCGTGTTGAAGCTTGACGATCGCTCACTGCCCACCGGATATCGTCCATCGACACGGCCCGTGCAGGTGCAAAGGGCAACGCGCGGTAAAGCACTGCGCATCAACTTCGGTGCTTCCATTCACCGCGTGGTCGGCCTCGACATAGCGGACGCCGTGTTCGTACCCGATTCGGTCGAAATGCGCCAGCAGTGGCTACCGCGCATCAATCTGTTGCTGGAAGAACTGAAGAACGCACCGTCGGTGCTGCGACTCTCCTATGTGGCCGACGTCGAAGCAGCCTCGCTGGTGGACCGACGACTAAACACGCTCAAGAAGCAGATCGAAGATGCCTGGGAAGAGATGGCCTGCTGCTATGACCTGGTTATCGAGCCCGAGGTGCACTGGCGACTCGGTGAGCCGGCCAGGACGAAACGGGAGGGCGAACGATGAACGTTACGCATTTCCGAAATGCATGGATACTGTTGTTATTGCCGTTGGCTGTGGGTGCTCAAGACGTCGATGAGGCGCCACTGGGTGAGGCCGTCGAGCGGCACTTGTCGCTTGACGACCCGATCATGCAGTGGGTCCAGGATCCCGAACGCGTGGACCACGAAGTCTCCGATACTATCGAATTACGCGAGGGGCTGACCAACGGTCTTGAGACCATCAAGCTGACCGGACTGGTGCCACCGATCTACTTCGAGACGGGCGTCGCGCAGATTCCGACGACGACCGTCGCCTCGCTGGGCGAGATCCTGGGGAGCATGCGTGATCGCATGAATGTACGCCTCCACCTGGTCGGCCATGCGGACAACCAGCCACTTTCGGCGCGCCTGGTCGCAATTTACGGCGACAACCTGGGACTCTCTCGTGAACGTGCCGGCGAGGTTGCCGAGTACATGCAAACGGCGTTAGCCCTGCCGCCTGAAGGCGTGTCTTATACCTGGGAAGGCGATTTGAATCCGGCGGCCAGCAACGATACGGCCGCGGGTCGCGCACAGAACCGACGAGTTGAGGTTGAAGTCTGGTACGACGAAGTTCGGCAGAAAGCCACGCTCGAAGAAGTCCTCGTTAAGCAGGAAGCGAAAACGCTGAAGGTCTGCCGGATGCAGACCGTCTGCAAGCTGCGCTATGTCGATGGCCATGCCCGTCGTGCCCGTGTCCAGAACCTGATCGCCCCGCTGTATTTCGATGCAGAGTCTATCGACGTGAGCGAGGAATTCATCGCCAGTGTGCAGGAAGCATTCACGAATCTCAGTGGCAAGCAAAACGTCGTCGTCAAGTTCGTTGGGCACACCGATGCCCTGCCGCTGGAAGGGCGGGTCGAGCGTATCTATGGCGACCAGGCGGGCTTGTCGAAAGCGCGTGCCCGTCGTGTTGCGCTGGCTGTTCAGGACGGCCTTGAACTGCCGACAGATATTGTTATGAGTGACGGACGCGGCGCCGGGAAACCTATCGCGTCGAACGATACGGCACGCGGACGTGCTTTGAATCGCCGCGTTGAAGTCGAGTTCTGGTACGACGATCCGCTGCAGGAACTCCCGGACGAGCCACAGCTCTGTCCTGGCGACGCCGGCGCAGAGATGGTCACAAAGGTCTACGACCCGCCCTGGGGAAGTATTCCCGACGTACAGTTCGTTGACGGCCAACCGGTACTGGCAGATGGCCTTGCAGGCGTACTGGCGCGTTCACTTGAGGACGTCAGTGACAAGACGAATCCGCGCCTGCGATTTGTGGGCTACACACGCAATGAACGACTGGCGCGGCGCACAGCGGGTGTTTACGGGGACGACATTGGACTATCTGCATCGCGTGCGCGTCGTGCAATGGATCTCGTCGCCGAGCAAATGCAGCTCGACCCGTCACAACGGGAATTTGAAGGCCGCGGCTTCGTGCACTCGGACGACGTTGTCAACGCCGGCTTCATTCAGGGTGAGACTTCGCACGTCGCCGTACAGGTCGTCTACGATGAACTCGCGGTCCTCGACGACTACGAAGGCGTCGACATCACGCGGATGACGCGCGAGCTGCATCCTGAGAATCCGCTTGGACTAAACCTGATGCGTATTACGGTCGATGGCGAGCCGCTGGACGATCCGCGCCGCAGTTCGTCCGACATACAGCGTTGTACCGATGTAGCACTGGCCGAAGTCGATATCCAGTTCGGCTTCGATAACCTCCGGTCAGCCCCGCGCCTGTCCGTGACGGCACAACCCTCTCGGGCTGACTTTGAGCGGCAGGAAGACGGCACCCTGATCGGTTCCGACGTGCATTTCAGTATGTACACGAACTACTCACATTTCATTGATCGTGCCGAGATCCGGCTTTTCCGGAACGGACAGTCCCAGGAATCAACACCTATCGACATCGTCGATATCAGTGTGGACGGCCACGCGAAATGGCGGCCCTGGGATGACACATTCCGCGCGCCCGCTGACGAACTTGCGTACGTGCTGCGCGTGTATGGCGAGGACGGTAACTTCGATGAGACTCAGGCCCAACCGCTGTGGGTCACGTTCAGTGATGCGCCGCTTGTCGATGAAGACGAGCCGGTCGACGAAGTCATCGAGGAAGAATATGAAGAGCCGGTTCTCATGTCCGCCTTCGCTGACAATCGACTCGGCCTGCAGAATATTGGCCTGTCGAGTGGCACGGTCAACGTACGCGGTAACGGCATCGGTCCCGACCAGGAGGTCTGGGTAGCGGGACGTCCTATCCCGGTCGACGAGGAAGGCAGCTTCTTCGCCGAGGAAGTTCTTCCACAGGGTCAGCACACCGTTGAAGTCGCCGTACTCGATAAGGAAGGTAGCGGAAACCTCTACCTGCGCGACCTCGAGTTCGAGGACAACGACTGGTTCTACGTGGGTATGGCCGACATGACTGTGTCGAGCAGCGATTCGGGCGGTGCAATCGATCTCCTGCAGGGCGAGAACTCAAGCAGTGATATTGATTCGACAGTTGATGGCCGACTGGCGTTCTTCGTCAACGGCAAGTTCGGCGACCACTGGCGCGTCACGGCGAGCGCGGATACGCGCGAAGGCCCGGTGAGCGAGCTATTTAGCAATTTCATGGACAAGTCTCCGGTCGCGCTCTTCCGTCGCATCGATCCCGACTACTTCTACCCGACCTTTGGCGATGATTCGGTGGTACAGCAAATGGCTCCGACCATGGGCAAGTTCTTTGTCCGTGTCAGCCAGGATGACAACTTTGGCCAATGGGGCAATTTCAAGGTTGCCTACATGAATAACGAACTCGGCCGGGTCGAACGTGGTCTCTACGGCGCCAACGTGCACTACGAGGCAGACGGCGCAACAGACTTTGGCGACAAGCGCTTTGCCGTCGATGCGTTCGCGGCCGAGCCGGGCACGATTGCCAGTCGCGAGGATTTCCGCGGTACGGGTGGTTCGCTGTACTTCCTGCGCCGCCAGGACCTGTTGACAGGCTCCGAGAGTGTGCGCATCGAACTGCGCGACAAGGTATCTGGCCTCGTGACAGGCGTTGTCAACCTGACACCGGTGCTGGACTACGATATCGACTACCTGCAGGGCCGTATCGTTCTGTCCGAAGCGCTGGCCTCAACCGCGGATGACAACCTGCTGGTGCGTACTGGCGCCCTGTCCGGTGACGAGGCATACCTCGTTGTTCGCTACGAATACACACCGGGCTTCGAGGATATCGAATCGGTTGCTGTTGGTGGGCAGGCGCATTACTGGTTCGGCGACCTCGTCAAGCTGGGAGTGACTACCAACGCTAACGAGCAGGATGGCGACGACAGCAGCATGAATGCGGCTGATCTGACCGTTCGCTATTCCGCCGATACCTGGTTCAAGTACCAGCAGGGGACGAGCGAAGGCGTCGTATACCAGCCGCAGGTGTCAAATGACGGCGGATTCGAGTTCAATGGCCTTGGTGCAGCGTCGTTCGTCAATACCGATGCTGACGCGAGTCGTGCCGATGTCAGTTTCCGTTTCGGCGATGTCAACCAGCTTATCGATGGACGTATCACGTTGTATACACAAGAGGCGGATGCCGGGTATACGGCAGCGCCCGGACTCTCGGCATTGACCGACACGACTAATGTCGGTGGTACGTTCAGCATGCCGATTGGTGATCGGTTCTCGATTGCGGCCAAGTACGACGATCGGGAGCAGGAGAGCGGCATTAACACCAGCGCCCTGGAATACGCAGTCGGCTACACGGTCGGTGATAATTGGGATGTGAGTGTCGGCTACCGAGAGGATGAGCGAGAAGATACGTCGATAATCGTTCCCCAGACGCAGGAAGAGGGCAAACGTTCGGACGCTGTCGTACAGGTCGGTTACAACTCGCTCGCGAACTGGAATGTTTACGGGTTCGTGCAGGACACGTTGTCTGTAACCGGATCTCGCGAAGACAATAACCGCATCGGTGTTGGCGGCACGGTCAAGGTGACGGACAAACTGTCGATCGATGCCGAGGTTTCCGACGGCGATCTGGGTACCGGTGGGCGGATTGGATCCAATTACGACTTCTCCGACCGATCCAGCATGTATTTCGGCTACTCGCTGGACAACGAACAGCACGATACCAACTGGGCAAGCCCGGGTGGAACGGAAGGTAACCTGGTCGCGGGCGTACGTTCTCGCCTCGGTGACAGCGCCAGCGTATTCCTCGAAGAACGCTACCGGCACGGCGACTCAATGACGGGTCTGACCCACTCCACAGGCGTCAGTTTCGCTCCGAATCAGACGTGGAATTTCGGTCTGAACACGGACATCGGTACATTGCGCGATCTCCGAACGGGTGCTGAAACGGAACGCCTGGCTGCCGGCGTCCAGGTTGGCTTTGCCTCAGGTGGTCTGCGTATCTCGAGTGGTTTCGAGTACCGCAATGATGACGAAGAGCAACTGGATCTCAGTCGCAATCAACGCACTACCTGGCTGATGCGTAACAGCTTGAGCTACCAGACGAGCCAGGCGGGGCGCTTGCTCGGCAAGCTGAATCATTCAGATAGCGAAAGTTCGCTGGGCACATTCTACGACGGCGGCTTCACTGAGGCTGTCGTGGGCTATGCGTTCAGGCCCGTGTACGATGATCGTCTCAATGCGATCGCGAAGTACACGTACTTCTACAATATGCCGGCATCGGAACAAGTCGGTCTGCAGAATGTCGCGATTGAGTTCATCCAGAAAAGTCACATAGCCGCTGTCGACGTTACCTACGACATTACTCCGAACCTGACGGTCGGCGGCAAGTACGCCTACCGTCTCGGCCAGGTCAGTCTCGATCGTGATAACCCGGAGTATTTCGACAATACGGCAAGCCTGGTTGTGCTGCGCGGCGATTACCGGTTCCGCGACAACTGGGAAGTTCTTCTGGAAATGCGCCTTCTGGATATGGCTGACCTGAACGAGCAACGCCTCGGCGCGTTGACGTCCGTGTCACGCTATTTCGGCGACCACGTCAAAGTCGGCATCGGCTATAACTTCACGGATTTCTCTGACGACCTGCGGGACCTGGACTTTGACCACAAAGGCTTCTTCCTGAACGTTACCGGTACGCTCTAGCGTTCCGGTTCAGTCCTGAAGGAGATCCAGCATACGCGTCGCGGCTTCTTCGAGCGTCGTTCCAAAGCTAATCAGCCCATCGTCGTGACCCGCCAGCACGGCGACTCCCGAATCACGCAGGCCTTCCATGCGGTAGAGCCGGTCAAGTTCCTGGGCCATCTCAGGTGTGCCGTAGGCAATTTCCGGATTGGTGGTGGGCAGCTTGCCGAGATACTGGTGCCAGAGTGCCGGGCTGTGCGCGTGAACGACCGCGCCGATCGCGTCGCCCAGCGCGTAGATCGACCCGTGTGTCATGGCTTCTGACGACGCCTGAACAGGCCCGCTGCATCGGACAATATTGCTGCGGCTGTCGCAATCGGTGACCAGCGAATAGTGACGCTCATCGGTGACGGGCAAATGGCCGGTTTGAGTGCCACTGATCAGGAACAGTCCGCCGGAGCCTCGACGCACGCTGATGTTGCCGTAGCCAATACCGTGCTCCGCGTATTCGCCGATCAACTGCGCCTCGTACAATGGCCTGCGCCAGCGTTCGAGATCGCGCGCGGCTGTCACGTGTGTTGCCGGGCCAGGCGTCCAGTGGCTCTCGTACTTGATATAGCCTTCGTCGAGTGTCACGCGTCTCTCATCTCGGGAAATAGTTCAAGCAGGCCTTCTTCGGACGCCTCGCAAATGCCGCGTTCCGTAATCAGCCCGGTAACGAGCCGTGCAGGCGTGACGTCGAAAGCGAAGTTGCTGATCGGAGTCGCGTCTTCGGTTGTCCTGACGCGCGCCGCCTTGCCATCGACCATGCCGTAAATATGGCTGACCTCCTCAGGGTCCCGTTCCTCGATCGGGATTTCCTTGATCCCATCTCGGGTATTCCAGTCGATTGTCGTTGACGGTAACGCTATGTAGAACGGGATGTCATTGTCGCGTGCGGCGAGCGCCTTGAGGTAGGTGCCGATCTTGTTTGCAACATCACCGCAACGGGTCGTGCGATCGGTGCCCGTGATCACGATGTCGACGAGTCCATGCTGCATCAGGTGACCGCCGGCATTGTCGACAATCAAAGTGTGTGGCACCTCGCTCCTGGCTAATTCCCAGGCCGTGAGTTGCGAACCCTGGTTACGGGGTCGCGTCTCGTCCACCCAGACATGCACGTCGATACCGCGTTGTTGGGCGAAATAGACGGGGGCGGTTGCCGTTCCGTAGTTGATTGTCGCAAGTGATCCGGCATTGCAGTGCGTCAGCACATTGACCGTTTCGCCCGATTTCCTTCTCGAAATTTCTGCAAGCAACTCAACGCCGTGTTCCCCGATTCCACGGCTGATCTCGACGTCTTCGTCGCAAATGGCCTGTGCGTCCTTGCGGATCCGCTCGGCAAGATCCTCGCCCGATGCATCGACGAGACGAAAGATACGCTCGACCGCCCAACGCAGGTTGACCGCGGTCGGTCGGGACTGCAGCAATGCGTTGCCTGCCGCGCGAACACCGGCTGAAGTTGGGTCCGCAAGAGCCGCCAGGTACAGGCCCCAGGCTGCCGTCGCACCGATCAGTGGAGCTCCGCGGACAGTCATGTCTGCGATCGCCGTGTCGGCGTCCTGCCAGGTATGCAGGTCTTGCACGCGATATTCGTGCGGGAGCACGCGCTGGTCGATGATCTGGACGACGGAAGGATCGCCTGGTTTTTGCCAAATGGTCCGAAAGGTCTCAGCAGTCACGACGGGGTAAGAGGCTATCTAGCCTTCAAGGCCTGCTGCGAGGCGCGCCGACCGTAGTGTATTGAACATCAGCATCGTGATCGTCATCGGTCCCACGCCGCCTGGCACGGGCGTCACGGCCCCGGCGACCGTGCAGACGTCGTCGTAGTCCACGTCGCCAGTCAGTTTCGACTTCATTTCGCCATCGATTTCCTTCTCGACGCGGTTGATGCCGACATCAATGATTACCGCACCGGGCTTGACCCAGTCGGCCTTTACCATATCGGGGCGACCGACCGCGGCAATTACGATATCTGCGTTGGCAACCACGCCGGGCAGATCCTTCGTACGGCTGTGGGTCATCGTAACGGTCGCATTGCGTTGTAGCAGAAGGGCGCCCATCGGCTTGCCGACGATGTTTGAGCGTCCGATAACGACGGCATTGAGGCCGGAGAAATCGTTGCCGAGTTCATCTTCGATCATCAATATGCAGCCAGCAGGGGTGCACGGGACGAAAGCGTCGGCCGTGTGGCCGGCGGTCAGTTTGCCGATGTTGACGAAGTGAAAGCCGTCGACATCCTTCGACGGTGAGATCGCTTGGGTGATCGTTTGCTCATCGAGGTGGTCGGGCAGCGGTAGCTGCACGAGAATGCCGTGTATGGCGTCGTCATTGTTCAGTTCATCGATCAGGCGAAGGACCTCATCCTGCGAGGTGTCTTCCGCAATAGTGTGCTGCACGGAGTGGAAGCCGCAGGCCTCGGCGCGGCGCTTCTTGTTACGCACATAGACCTGGCTCGCCGGGTCCTCACCGATGATCACGACCGCGAGGCCGGGCTTGATGCCGTGTTCGGCCATCAGTGCAGCGGTTTGTTCCGTAATGGATTCAGCGAGTTGCTCGGCCTTGGCCTTTCCATCGATACGTTTTGCGCTCATCGGAATCGTTCCATGCGTAGAGAAAATCGGGCCGTAGGGTAACGCCTTGGCGAGAATGTTGCTACTTGGGGAAAGCCGCAACAGGCTCCGCCGTAGTCAGCCATGCTGTCGTTTCCAGAAGCCGGCCAGCAGGCAGGCGGGAGCGAGCGCGGAGAGGACGTGTTTCAGTGAATGTCCACTGAAGAGATTTCCTGCGGCAAAGAACTGGGCGTCATAGTGCTCGGGGACCTTCGCGGCGACATAGAGGGCGATCATGCCAGCGATGTAGGGTCCCAGGTCACTGTGTGAGCGTCGGACAATCACAATGACCGGGATCACCAGTATTGGCAGGAACTGCACGATGGCGTAGGGGCGCAGGTCGCCCATGTAAACCCAGTAGAGCACGGAGCCTGCGCCGATAATCAGCAAGGGCACCAGGAGACGTTTGCCCCATTCGACCGATAAGTACTCGCCGATGACAATTGCGACAAAGCTCATCAGGCCGATTGTCATGGTCAGCCGATCCCAGGCCAGCGAATAATTGTCAGGGGTGAGGTGATAGTAGCCGGAGCCAAACGCCGTCAGGAATACTCCTGCAAAAAATGCGAGCCATGCCGTGCGCAGGGGTTCCTGTTTTTTCTCCAGGGCGACTTGAAAGCCAATCGCGCCCACAATAAGAAACGGGAGATTGGACATTACGTTCCAGAAATTAGGAATCGCAAGGAGCGTTCGTCCGTCAGCGAACAGGTGATACGCAGGATCCTGTGTAATAGGGCTGCCAAGCAGATCGGTTAGCGTCACTCCGCAGCTTCTCCACCTTGTGGCCCGAAGAAGATCACCCAGGCACCAAAGCCCTTGATAAGGTCAACAAATCGATGCTCGACGGCGGCTAGCGCCTTATCAGGTGTCATGCGTTCAGTCATGGCTTCAGGCTAGAATGCGCTACGAGGCACTAGAGTACAGTAAATGAGAGCATTCTTTTGGCACCTGCGCGGTGTCGCCATCTTCAGCGGATTCGTTGTAAACACCTTGCTGTGTTTCACGCCGCTTCTGGTTCTTGCCGTTATCAAATTATTCATGCCAATTCCCGTAATTCGGCGCGGTATCACACGCGTGCTTATGCAAATCGGTGAGACCTGGGTCGCTGTCAACTCGGCAATTCTGACAACGGCAGGATCCATAGACTGGCGAGCAACGGGCCTTGAGAACCTGCGCCGCGATGAATGGTATCTGGTCATCGTCAATCATGTCTCTGCGGTCGATATTCTCGTCGTACAAAAGGTGTTCAACAGGCGCATTCCGTTCCTGAAGTTCTTCATCAAACAGGAGTTGGTCTGGGTTCCCATACTCGGTGTGGCGTGGTGGGCGCTGGATATGCCGTTTATGAAACGTTATTCGCCGAAGTACCTTGCGAAGAACCCACATATGAAGGGCAGGGACCTCAAGACAACGCGCCGTGCCTGCAAGAAGTTTCGCTACACACCGACCTCGGTTATCAACTTCGTCGAAGGCACTCGCTTCACTGCGAGCAAGCGCGATTCGCGCAACTCGCCCTACAGGCATTTGCTGCAGCCGCGTGCCGGTGGATTTTCTGTTGCAATGTCATCGATGGGAGAGCTTTTCGGCTCGATACTCGACGTAACACTTGTCTATCCTGGCGGTGCCGCCACCTTCTGGGATATGTGTTGTGGCAAGCACATCGAAGTTCTCGTGGATGTACGAGAACGCAAAATAGAAGAATGGTTGATCGACGGCGACTACCAGAACGACAGGGAATATCGTCGTCGCGTGCACACCTGGTTCGGCGAGATTTGGCAAGACAAGGACGAACTGATACAACAGATGCTGACTACAAGAGAGTCTCATGACTGAAAGTCGGCACTACGACACGGTTGCATTCGACGTTCGCGACAATGCGACGATGCTATTTTTTGCGAAAACGACGGACGTTGGTGATATCAACGACTACCTGTTGCTTATGCGCACCGTTGACGATGATTTTGACGAATCGATCTATATTGAAATCAACGAGCAGCAATTTGGCGGGCATAACCTCATCCGTGAGGCGGCGTTGACCGGGAATATCCTGACCCTGCGCCTCCACGAGCCCGCCGACGAACTCGGTGGTATCGCCGATATTGTCCTGACCTGGGCGGAAACCACCGAGAATCTCGACAGCATCGAGATGGGCGCGTTTCGTGTCTTCGGCGACACCCTCGTTGGCGGCAATGCCTGACGCTGTAGTGGCCGATACCGAATTCAGTCTGTATATCGTGCGTTGCGCGGACGGCACGTTGTACACGGGGATTGCTACCGATGTCGACAGGCGCCTGTCCGAGCACGAGTCCGGATTGCGCGGCGCCAGATTTCTGCGTGGCAAGGGACCGTTGCAGGTCGTGTTCTCAGAAGTTGTCGGCGATCGTTCGTTGGCATCGCGGCTCGAGTATCGCGTGAAGAAACTGGATCGGTCGAAGAAACTTGAGCTGATCGATGGGCGGAGCCGGCTGGACGACCTGCGCTGCGATCAGGTGCTCGAAGAAGGCTGCGCGTAGAGGGCGATCGGCTTGCCGAATTCCGGCAGATAGATGGTCACGTCCTGGTCCCATCTGTCACGAAAAGTCTCAAACCACCGCGAGGTCTTCTCGAGATCACCAAACACCCGGGGACCCGGCACGATGACGCCAAACGGTTTCGTGAAGTCGTCGAAGTGAAGCGGATACACGCTGCTGGCGCCGGTGCTTGTCACGTACGCCTGCCAGTACTGTTCCGCGTAATCCTGATTAAGCGTCGTCAGTCCGCCGATGCTGAGCATAACGACGTCGGCAGCAACGCCTGCGGCCGAATCGTCGACAAACCCTGCGCTTCCCTGGACGAGCGTCGTGCCCTGCGGATGTTCGATGACTATCGTGTAGGTACCACCTTCGCGCCACGCCGAGACAGGTTGGGGTACCTTGAGCGGCTCGTCGATCGTACCGGGTAAGGGCGGGTCGCCACGCCAGCCAATCGGCGCGTGCCTGGAGGGTAGAATCCGAACTCTGAACTCACCAAATTCGTAGACTTCGGCCTCATCCGATACGACGATCTGGTCGTCCGGAACGCCGGCACCGCGTGCGATATTTGCCGTTGTTTCCGAACCCAGGATAGAGGCACTCGTGCGTTTGGCGACTGCGCCGACGTCCATGGCATGATCGAAATGCGAATGCACAGGGATAATCGCAGCCAGCCGGCGCATCCGGAATTCGTGCAAGGCAAAGTTGATCGTTGCCGCATCATTGACCACGGCGCGGCGCAACAGCGAGTCTGCAAGGCTTGGGCGGGAAAAGAACCCGTCGATCAGGATCTGGGTTTCACCATCGTCGAAGAGCAGCGTCGTCACTCCCAGCCAGGTCGCCGTGACAGATGCCGAGCTCTCCGTCTGCTCGGGTGGGGCGCTCCAGCCGGTGGAATCAAGCGACGGGCGATCCTGCCACAGCCAGACACCGGCCATCGCTGCGACAACGAGTATCGCGGCTATGGCGATGGCTGCCCGGGTGACCCGCTGTTTCCACATCGTTATTGCCCTACGGCGATCCTGGCGAGGTGGCCGGTTAGAGGTGCAAGATAGTTACCCAGGGCATAGCCAAGTAGTGCCAGCAGAATCGACGCCGGAACGAGATTTGGCCGGTGGTGTGCCGCGACGATTGGCGCAGATGCGGCCGCGCCGATATTCGCCGCCGACGCGATTGCCACGCTGTGGACATCCACGCGGAAAATCCATGCACCTGCAAGCATGAAGAGACCGTGGATGAATATCCAGATGAAGGCACCGAGTACGAACACCGGCGCGTCACCCAGTCCGCTGATTTCAGCACGCGCCCCCATACCGGCGACAAACACGTAAACCAGCGCGGTTCCGATTGCCGTTGAACTGGGCAGTCGCGATATCGGCGTCGTAGAAAGGATCAATGCGATCGTTGTCACGAACAGTATGCGCGTCGTGGTTTCCGAAAAGATGTTTGCAAGATCGGGTGACACGCTTGCGATCCAACCCGCGATCGGTGGCGCCACACCGTGGCCAGCCGCTGCGACTCCGATTACCACTGCCGCAAGATAGAGGTACTGCTGCATGGTCGGCGCATGGTCCTCCTCGGCGTGCATCTCGGCTGCAGCATCCATAGCGGCAAGTCGATCAGCGGGAACCCGTGCCCATTTGTTAAATTTGTCGGCGAAGTCCCGGGACGTGAGCAACAGGGGCAGCCAAACGATGTAGATGACATTGTCGGCGACGATTGCCAGCGTGAATTGGGTCTCGGAAGCACCGAGGATCTCTTTGGCGGCGAGCATATTGGCCGTACCACCGATCCAGCTGCCAGCCAGGGTACCGACCCCTTTCCACGAGTCCTCGGGCAGCCAGCCATGGACCAGGATATAGGACACCACGCCACCGACCATGACGCCGGCGGTGCCCATCAGCATGACGAGTACACCCTTGCCCATGACCTTGACGATTGCCGGGACATTGACCTTGATCAGCATGAGCACGATGAAGACCGGTAACGCGTACTGGCTCAGTCCGGTGTAGATGATGGACTTGTTCGGTATCAGGGTGTGGCCGCCGATTGCGAGGTTGCTGAGAAACACCGGCGTCGCGTAGATGAACAGCAACGGTGGAAGGTATTTGAAGAGCCTGGAATCGGTGACCTGCGCCAGCAGGAAAAAGAATGCGGCGACTGCGCACAGGACGGCGAGTACACCTATCGGTGATGCAATCAGTACTTGGGAGGTTTCCATTCAACGCGCCTAATGCCGAAACATGGCGACCGAGTATAAAGCATCTTCGGTTCAGCCGAAGCTGATCTGGGCGGAGAAATCCTTGCGGGTTGCCTCGTCACGCATCACTGCGGAGTTGATGGTTAGCCAGACGGCGTCCCAGTCTTCAATCTTGCTCGGACCGAAAACGTGCTTCGCGATATAGCTTTCCAGTTCGCGAACGTGAATGACATTCTTCGGCGTTGCCGATGTAAATTCGACAGAGCCTGTGAAAATAACGAGGTTCTCTACGGGAACATCCGGTACGACTTTTTGAATTGCTCGCGTGCGGCCTTCGTTCTGGATCAGCGGATTCAGGAAACGGCGACGATGGACACCGTCGACATTGGTCCATTGGGCTTCGTCTTCTCCGCCGAATACGATGCCGTTGAAATGCTTGGTCTGAATACACAGGATGCCGCCGGCCGTCAGGATTGCATGATCGACCCTGGCAAGGCCGCCGTAGGCGCCCGGCAGAATAAAGTCGTGCAAAACGTCTTTGCTACGTTTGGCCAGGGCGGAACGAATCCTGAACTGCCCGATGGCGCCAGTAACATAGAGTGCGATGTGATTCGCGACTGACCGAAAGACCAGGGTTAGCAGCAGGGCGCCGGCGATCGTGAACAGAAACAGTGCTGGCCCGATGCTTGTTATCCCGGTCTGCACGCCGCTATCAGCTGCGAGTGCGGGTACCGCGACCAGCGGTACGCTCGTGATTATTCTTCGAACCGGTTTCAACATAAGGCACAGGGTAGGCCTGAAGTCGATTGCAGACAACGTAACAGGTCACGTTTTTGCATTCTCCCCAGGGTAGGCGAGGAAATAGCCGTCAATTTCCACAACCCGAACCTGCGTCTCGTAGACCTCGCTGAGTATCTCCTCAGTCAGGACCTCCCGTTTGTTGCCGTCAGCCACGATGCGGCCGTCGCGCAACAGTACGATGCGATCGATTTCGGGCGGGATCTCATTGAGGTGGTGTGTCACGACAATGATATTGCGGCCATCGTTTGCCAGTCGTCTCACGCGGTCGAGATAGTCAAAACTGGCCGAGAAGTCGAGACCAGCCGTTGGTTCGTCGAGAATCAGGGTTCGGGGGTCGTGGACGAGCGCCCGCGCCAGGATGCACCGTCGCTGCTGGCCCGTCGACATGTGTTTTAGCGGCGTTTCGGTCAACGCGCCGACGCCGAGGTCCTCCAGCGTACGACGCGCGGCATCGACCTGGTCCTCGTTCACGCGATCGGCCAGCGTGCCGTGGATGCCGATGCTCGAGTGGAACCCGGAGACTACGACCTCCAGCGCCGTCGTCGTCTGGGTGTAGCGTTGCTGCAGGTCCTGCGACACGATGCCGATTTGCTTGCGTAACTCCCACACATTCCAGGCGTCGCGGCCGAGTATTCGAAACACCGATTGCGGGTCGGCAACCGGGTAGAGTTCCCTGTTTATGGCTTTAAGCAGGGTTGTCTTGCCCGACCCATTTGGTCCGACGATTGCCACCCTCTCATGTTGTTGTACCACGAGATCCAGGCCCTCGAAAACGCAGGTGGATCCGCGCCAGAGAGTGGCGTTGCAGATCTCGAGAAGTGGGACCTCAGGCGTCATGGGTTTTCCACTTGCCGCGCCGGAATACGATGACGGCAAGAATCGTCAGAACTGACTCAGAGATTGTAATGGAGACAAAGGCGCCGTTTGAGAGAAGCGGTGTCCTCGTCGCCAGCGCGTACGCGAGTGGTATCTGCAAAATCCAGAAACAGATGGCATTGAGTGTGGCCGGAGTTTCCGTATCGCCGGCCCCATTCATTGCCTGGACGATGACCATACCGACGGCATAGGCCGGGAAGCCGATCGCGAGAATCTGCAGGCAGCTTGTGCCGATGCGCAGTACCTCGGGTTCGACAGTGAACAGCCCGGTAATGCCTTCGGCGAAAACCAACAGGAACATGCCGACAAAAGTCATGAACATCGTGTTGTATTTTGCTGCTCGCCAGGTCGACTCTTCGGCCCGGGCGGGTTGCCCGGCGCCAAGATTTTGTCCGACAAGAGTTGCGGCGGCGTTGCCAAGGCCCCACGCCGGCAGGAACACGAACTCCATCATGCGGAGTGCGATCGTGTACGCAGCGATCGCCGGGCTGCCGAAAATCGCGACGATACGCATGACGATGATCCAGCTGGATGTTGCCACGAGGAACTGACCAATGCCGCCCAGGGAAATCACGATCATGCGCCAGGTCAGGGACGGAATAAACCGCAGATGTTCCATGGCAAACGCGAGGCGACCACGGCCATTCATCAGGTACCAGAGCTGGTAGGCGACACCAACGCCGCGACCGATCGTGGTTGCTACAGCCGCCCCGGTCACACCCATCTCCGGGAACGGGCCGAGACCAAAGATAAAACAGGGATCGAGAATGATATTGATCCCGTTAGCTATCCACAGCGAGCGCAGGGCAACAGTCGCGTCACCGGCGCCGCGAAAAGCCGCGTTGAGCAGGAACAGGTAGATAATGCTGAATGAGCCGCCCAGTAGAACGGTTGTGAAACCGGCGCCCTGCTCAACAACCCCGTCCGACGCTCCCATGAGTATGAGCAGATCGCGCGCGAACAGGACGCCGAACACGCCGACACCAATCGACAGCGCGATGCCAATCCAGATCGCCTGGCCGGTCACCTGGGCGGCGCCATGCGGGTCCTTCTTCCCGATACGGCGCGAGACCATTGCCGTAAGACCCATGCCGAGGCCGATCGCGATTCCGTACAGCACGGTAATCAATGCTTCGGTAATTCCGACAGCCGCGACCGCGTCGGTTCCGAGACGCGAGACAAACGCGATATCGACAACCGCAAAGATGGACTCCATCGCCATCTCCAGCATCATCGGAATCGCGAGCAGTCCTAGCGCGCGGCCTATTGGGCCGCGCGTGAAATCCTCTTCGTTGTCACGCAATGCTTCAGCAAAGAAAGACCGGGTTCGCCTCCAGGTTGAGCGCAGGTCGATCACTGACGATCCCGGGGCCACAGTGCTATGCTGACCGCTCGCAGATCCATGGGGCAACGACCGATGCCAAAAGGCCTGATATTTCTTCTTGTCATGATTGCCGTGGTCATCATCTACACGATCGCGAGAGTCATTCGCCTGAATCGCCTAAGTGAACAGCAATGGGAGCAGGTCGACAAGAGCAAGATCAAGGAGTGGGACGACGATGAGTGGGACTAGCTCTGAAATTCGTAGCGCATTATTCTTTCCCGGATTTCGATTACACTAGGTCAATCCGGAGTACGTCAGGGCGATAGCATGTTCATAGTCAGGCTCACAAAAACAATCGCAGTTGCGGCAATACTTGGCGGCAGCCTCTTGCTGGCGGCATGCGAAAAGGACGCTGAGCCGGCATCCGAAACGGAAATAGCTGCAGGTCGCGAGACCGTCGAGGCAATGTCGCGAGAGCACGCGGAAGATACGACGGCACCGAGCCCGGCGGCCGAAGTGGCACCTGCTCGCGCCGTCATATCCGATCCCAAGATGCCCTATGCTGAAGTCGGAGACCAGTTGGTCTATGGCTACTTCGCAGCGCCTTCTGATGTGTTCGAGCCATTGCCCGCAATTATCGTGATTCACGAGTGGTGGGGCCTGAACGACAACGTTCGGGCGATGGCAGACCGGCTTGCCGGCGAAGGCTACATGGTACTCGCTGTGGACCTCTATGGCGGCAAGACGGCAGATTCGCCAGCCGGTGCTCGGGAACTGATGCTCGAGGTCGTAGAAGAACCCGGCACGGCCAACGACAATATTCGTGCGGCCTACGAATTCCTGACAATCGCTGGCGCGCCTCGGATTGGTTCATTGGGTTGGTGCTTCGGCGGTGGCTGGTCGCTTAACACCGCGCAACTGTTTCCTGACGAGCTGGACGCAACGGTGATTTATTACGGACAGGTGACTGACGACGAGGAAAAGCTGCGCCCAATTAGTACTCCGATTCTCGGCCTGTTTGGGGGCGACGACACGGGGATTCCGGTCGCGTCTGTTGAGGCATTCCGCGATGCACTGACGAGGCTTCGCAAGGAACACGATATTCATATCTACCCCGGTGTCGGCCATGCCTTCGCCAATCCAACCGGGACAAACTACAATGCGGAAGCGGCGACCGATGCCTGGGTCAGGACGCTCGACTTTCTCGGTCGTCACCTGGTGCCGGTCGAAGGATCCTGATCGATCTCGCTGTCGTCCGACAGACGATCGCAGCTCAGTTTCACATTCAGTGGCGCGCTGGCGTAAAGCGCTGATATACCCGATTCATCCTCGCACCGCAGCGACGCGTGCGCCGTTGCAAATCCCGCCGCGAACAACGCGTCCGCAGATTCATCTGCGTCGTCTGTGCAGAATAGTCTGCTCGACGCCAACACCAGTTGTTGTGCCGGGACCGTCAGTGACGCTTCGGTTGCGCGTTGCCCATCCAGTTCATCGCGTCCCCTGGTAACAAAGGTATCGGCGACGCTTAAAGTGACCGATACAGGGTCACCTTCGCAGCGGATAGCCGCACGCAGTTTGAATGTGAGTGGCGGCAGATTGACGCTTCGCGCGCGGACGGATCGTGGTGCGACCGTTGCCTCAGCTTCCTGGGCGGCGACCACGATCACGTTGTCAGCGATGGCGGTCGAAACGGCGGCTGCAAGGATAAATAGCGCTAGAATGGGAGCCTGACATGACTTCATCCGCCTAAGGCTACGGCAAGCCGTGGCAAAAACGAAGGACAAAGTTGGTGATCAAACGGGCATTTCATCTAACCTACAAAGTGGCGCGGCGCATCGTCATCACTGTCGTAGGTGTGACGGTATTGATCATTGGCGTCGTAATGATTGTAACGCCCGGACCTGCGCTGGTAATGATCCCGGTTGGCCTTGCAATCCTGAGCATTGAATTCGCGTGGGCACGCGCCTGGCTCAAGCGCTTGCGAAAGGCGATTAGCAATCGCAACGCGAACAACCACAGCAGTCAGGCGGAGAGCCACCGCAGCAGGGTATCGGGCGACTAAAAAAAAGGCGCCGGATGACCGGCGCCTTTGTAGTATGCGGCAGGGGGGTGCCGCCGGACCTTCCTGGTCCGATACCGCCGGAATCCGTCCGGCGTGATTTCCGGTCAGAGCGGCCAGGTAGTCAGGGGGAGAGAGTAACCTGGCTGGCTCGCGACCGGAGGGGGGATCTTGTGCTGAGCCTACTTACCGCGTGCTATTAGCGTTGATGTGCGGTCTTCGAGCTGAATATCAAGTTCAATCCAGCTTTCGAGCGCCAGCGACGCTGCTGCTGCCGCTGCCGTTTCGGCATTGGCCTTTTCAGCACTGTTCAAAGTGTTTTCCGCGGCCCCGTGAATGGCGGGGGCTGTGGATGTGATATTGGCGTTTTCTTCAGCGAGCGCATTGTCCGCGGCAAAGGAAACACCGATCAAAACGACAATCGCGCCAACGAGCGCGAGTCCGTTTTCAATATTTCTGGCTTTCATCATCGTGTCCTTTCAATAGATTTGTGAGCTCTGACCGTTCGATCAGATTTGCTCTGGCTTTTGATCTCCTTAATGCACAAGCCGTGCCAACCCTTAAAAGACTTAACAAACAACAACTTATGGACTTTTGAGTACTTACGAGATATCGTAAATAACGAAAAACCGTAAGACAATTTACGAAATATCGTATATGATGCGCGCATGATTACCCAGGACGACTACGAATGGCTGTTTCGCAAGGCCCCCGTCATGACCACGTCGATAGCGGAGGATGGTTCGTACCTGGACGTTAACGACGCCATGCTCGATCGATTGGGCTATCAGCATGATGAAATGGTCGGCCAGAGTCCCGAGAGATTTGCGACGCCGGAAACCGCCAGGCGAATCGTGGAAGAGTTGCGCCCGGCGCTGAGACGCCGCGGCAAGCTCGAAAACAAACCGGTCAGCCTGGTAACAGCCACGGGCGAAGTGGTCGCGTGCATAACGAATGCGTTTGTCGAGTACAACCAGGAAGGCGAGTTTCTGCGCACCGTCGCCATGTACACAGAGCTGTCCGACCAGGCGCGCGCCAACTTCAAGTATCGGACCCTGTACCGCTCAACTCCGGCCATGCTGCACACGGTCGACGGTGACGGCTTGATTGTCACCGTGACCGATCATTGGCTGAGCAAACTCGGATTCTCGCGAGAGGAGGTGCTCGGGCGGCCGATCACGGACTTCATGAGTATCGCGGACCAAAAACGGTACGAAGACGGAAAGCTGCAGAAGCTGATCTCCGAGGGCGAATTTAACAACCTCGAACGCCAGATGGTGGCGAAGGACGGCACGACAATCGACCTGATCATGTCCGCGATCTCCCACCGTGACGAAGACGGCGAGGTCGACCGTATGCTGGTGGCATCCAAAGACGTCACCGAACGTAATCGCGCGGAGAGCCAATTGCGGGGCACGCTGCTGGAAAATGCTCGCTTGCGGGAGGAGCTGGAGCGCGAACGCGACTACCTCCGCGAAGAGGTCAACGTCGCGATGAACTTCGGCCGTATCGTCGGGACAAGCCCGGCACTCCGGCGCATGTTGAAACGAGTGGAAGCGGTGGCGGAGACACCGGCCAGCGTGCTTATAGAGGGGGAATCCGGCGTCGGCAAGGAACTCGTCGCCAGAGCGATTCATGCTCGCAGTCCCCGCCTGGACGGGCCACTCGTAAAAGTGAATTGTGCGTCGATTCCGAAGGAGCTGTTTGAGAGTGAGTTTTTCGGCCACGTTCGGGGTGCCTTTACGGGCGCGCATCGCGACCGTATCGGCCGGTTTCAACTCGCGGACGGAGGTACGATCTTTCTCGACGAGGTCAGTGAGATTCCGATGGAGTTGCAGGGAAAACTGCTGCGCGTTCTCCAGGAGAGCGAGTTCGAACGAGTTGGCGACGACGTGACTCGATCAGTGGATGTCCGAGTCATCGCCGCAACCAACCGCAATCTCGAGCAGCTGATCGTCGATGGTGAGTTCCGTGAGGACCTGTTCTACAGGCTAAGTGTGTTTCCGGTAGAAGTGCCACCACTTCGTGAGCGAGGCGACGATATCGTGCAACTCGCTCAGCACTTCCTCGAACAGACGTGCAAGGATTTTGGACGCGAAATATTGACGCTAACGCGGGCCCAGGCAGTAGACCTGAAGAGTTATAGCTGGCCAGGTAACGTCCGCGAGTTAAAGAATGTGATCGAGCGAGCAGTCATTCTGTCACCCAACAAAGTTTTGCGCCTGGATCTGTCCATGCCTGGGTTCGCGCAGGCGACGGCCGCTCCGGCCGAATCCGAGTCAACTACGGCAGGTGTCCTTACAGAGCGCGAAATGCGCGACTACCAGAAACGCAATATCGTCAAGGCGCTCGAGCAATCGAACTGGAAAGTCTCAGGTGAAGGTGGCGCTGCGGAAGTGCTGGGGGTGCGCCCGACCACATTGGCCGACCGTATCCGAACCTACAAGATCAAGCGGCCATCGACATGAAACGAGCGACGATCAACAGGCTGGTCCTGGTCGCGATCTTTGCCGCGCTTGTGTACGCGTTGTATGTGCTGCCAATTGCAGGTCCCGTCACGACCCTGGTCGACTGGGCGCAGGCCAATCCCGTGGCCGGCGGTTTCGTCTATCTCGTGTGTGTTGTCATTGCCACCGTTCTGTTCATACCCGGCTCGGGCTCAATGATGATCGCCGGATACGTGTTCGGGTTCGGCGCCGGAACCTTCCTGTCAGCGATCGCGATCACAATGGGTGCGCAGTGCGCATTTCTCGTGGGCAGGCTCATCGCCCGCGACTGGGTGGCGGAAAAAGTGTCGGGAAATCGCCGGCTTGCTGCGATAGAAGCCGGGCTGCGAGAAGAGGCCTTTCTGATTGTTGTCCTGACGCGCTTGTCACTGGTCATCCCGTTCAACCTGCTGAACTACGCCTATGGCATTACCGCCGTGCGCGGCACCACCCACCTTCTCGCGACAGCTGCGGGAATGCTGGTGCCCGTCGCCCTGTATGTCTACCTTGGAACCCTCGCCCGTGATATTGGACAAATACTCTCGGGTGCTGCGACGCCGACGGTCCTCGGATACTGGATCCTGGGTGCCGGAATCGTCGGCATATCCCTTCTTACCTGGGTGATGCATCGCGCTGCGAGTCGCGCCCTTGAACGTCACCTGCCAACCGTGGATTCTGATAATGCCTGATCGCTATCAATTTGCTCTCATCCTGTTGTTCACCTTGTTGGCGCCGCTCGCCTTCAGTGCAGATGACACCGCAGACGACACCGCAAATGACAGCGAGCTGCCCGTCGGTGTGCGCGCCGTCCTGAACGTGCGCCAGGTGCCGCAGGACTCCCTGAGCATTTACGTTGAAGATGTCGAGACGGGTGAGGTGGTCCTGGAGCATTTGGCGGCCACGCCGCGCAATCCGGCATCGACCATGAAGTTGCTCACGACGCTCGTTGCACTCGATACGCTTGGCCCCGCCTATCGCTGGAAGACAGACGTATTCGCGCTCGGCGAAGTGAAGGACGGACGCCTCGATGGTGACTTGCTTCTGAAGGGCTACGGCGATCCGTTTCTCGTCACGGAACGATTCTGGCAGATGCTTCGCAGCATTCGTCTTGCCGGCATTGATGAAATTACCGGTGACCTGTTGATCGACGATAGCTACTTCGACATAGGCACGTACGATCCCGGCGCGTTCGACAGCCAGCCGTTACGCGCCTACAACGTCGCGCCGAACGCGTTGCTGACAAACTTCAAAGTTGTGCGCTACTGGTTCGAGCCCAATGGCCAGTCGGTCAAGGTGACAGTGGATCCCGATCTCGACAACCTGCGTGTCACCAATCAACTCCGGGTTACCCCGGGCAGTTGCCGCGGGTACCAGCGCGGCATTGCCGTTTCCGGAAACGGTCACGATGACAAGGTGACCTTTTCGGGCAGGTTTCCGGGTGGTTGCAAACTCTATGCGATGGACAGGGCTGTGCTGTCGCACAATGAATTCACCTATGGCCTGTTTCGGTCGCTGTGGTCCGAATCGGGCGGTTATTTCGACGGCAACTGGGAAAACACCGTCGTGTCCGACGACGTCGAACCAATCCTGTCTTTCGACTCATTGTCCCTGTTCGATATGATCGCGAGGGTCAACAAGCACAGCAACAATGTCATGGCCAGGCAGGTGCTCTACACGCTGTCGGCCGAGGCGCTTGGTCCTCCCGGAACCGAAGCAGGAGGCCGTGACGTGATCGCGAACTGGTTGCGCGACAATGGCCTCGAACCGAGTGAGCTGGCGCTGGAAAACGGCGCCGGGTTGTCTCGCGAGTCACGCATAACTGCCGCCGACATGGCGGCATTGTTGCGCTTCGCCTGGAAGCAGCCCTACATGCCCGAGTACCTCGCCTCCATGTCACTGACCGGGCTGGATGGCACATTGTCCCGTCGATTCGTTGACAGTGAACTCGCGGGCAAGGCGCATCTCAAGACGGGTTCGCTCGATCACGTTACCGCCATAGCCGGCTATATCCAGGCCCGCTCAGGGCGCCGTCTTACGGTCGTGGTGATGCAGAACCATGAAGATATTCACCGCGGGCCGGGCGAAGAAGTGCAGGAAGCGGTGCTTCGCTGGGTTTACGAGCAGTAGTTCACAATTGAACATATTATCATGGTGTACACTCGCGGCGTGTTTTGGAGATCGACTATGCGTCTGATAATTGGGGTGCTTGTGCTGCTGCCGTTGATCGCGGCCGCGGACACGGCTTACGTCACCGACAACCTCAGGCTCGGCCTGCACGAGGCCGAGGATACAAGTGATCGCGCGTTTCGCGTGCTGGAGAGCGGCCAGCCAATGGAGGTGCTGCTGCGCGCCGGAAATTATGCCAACGTTCGCCTGCCCGATGGCACGGAAGGCTGGGTCAAGACCGGCTACCTGGTCGACGAGAAACCGGCCAAGTTGATCGTCGCCGAGACGGCGGCCGAACGCGATGCACTGGCCACGGAACTGGCCGAAGCAAAAGCGGCATTCGCACAACCGGCGGCAACGATCGAGAATCTCCGGAGCGAAACGGCGGACCTTTCGGCGAAGCTCGGCAGCGCGGAGGCGCAAATAAGCGAACTCCAGGAAGAGAACGCGTCGATTCAGGGTATGAAAGAGCAATACCGGGGCAGCGTCCCGCTTACCTGGGTGGGCGGAGCAATCCTCGTGTGCCTTATCGCCGGGTATCTTGCTGGACTCTGGTGGGCCGACCGCAGCAGCCGCAAGCGGCATGGCGGTATTCGAATCTACTGAGCAGGGCTCAGGCCGAGGCGATTAGCTCGTCGGTGCAGCCACCACGCATCGGTATCTCGATGTCCTGAAAGATCTCGTCAATCCTGGCCTGGTTCGTAGCGCGCTGGACCGCATCGATCTGTTTTCGGCTGAGGTGCGAAGTGAACAAGTGGATGAATTCCAGCATGTAGCGTCGCAGCACCGTGTCGTGACGATAGCCTATCCAGGTCATGCTTTGCGGAAACAGCCCGTCGGCGCTAATGACCTGCAGGTCGTCGCTGTCGGAACAATCTGCCGCCATGCTCGCGACAATGCCTACCCCCAGCCCCATCCGTACATAGGTCTTGATGACGTCCGCGTCGCGCGCGGTGAATGCCACCTCGGGTTCCAGCCCCTCGTCGGCGAAAGCCTTCTTCAGCGATGACTCCCCGGCAAAACTGAATACATAGGTTACGAGCGGGAATTTCACCAGGTCCTGCAGCTGTAACTTTCGATCGAGCCTGGTGAGTTCGTGTCCGCGTGGCACGACGATCGAGCGATTCCAGTTATAACCCGGTACGAGCAGCAGCTTGGCAAAGAGGTCTCGCGATCCAGTAGCGATAGCGAAGTCGACACGATTTGCTTCCACCATGTCGGCAATCTGCTCAGATGTTCCCTGGTGCAGGTTCAGACTGACCTTGGGAAAGCGCTTGCGAAATTCACCGATAATTTCGGGCAGGACGTAGCGCGCCTGGGTGTGGGTGGTGGCAATCGACAACGAACCCTCTTCCTCGGCAAATGTATCGGATGCCAGGGTCCGAATGTTGTCGACTTCTTTCATGATAATGCGTGCGCGCTCGATCACGCGCTCACCCGTGGGTGTGATCGAGCCAAGGCTTTTGCCCTTGCGTTCGAACAGGAGCATGCCAAGCTCCTCTTCAAGCAACTTGAGCTGCTTGCTGACACCGGGTTGCGATGTGTAGAGCTTGTCAGCAGCGGCCGTGATGTTCAGGCCATTGTCGACAATCGCGAGCAAGTATTTTAGTTGCTGAAGTTTCATCCGGTTCTTTTTATCCGTGTTCCAGTATCTGACCGCGCGTGGCCCGATCAGTTTCAATCAGATCCAAAACGGGGGCGGCGCTTCGAATTACCACTTATAACCAAGAGCTATAAAGGGATCAAGCGCGCGAACGCAAAATACGGAGAATTGTGCTAAACAGATTGCAGGGTCTGAAAACAAGGACAAGAAAATGATCTACAACAATATTTTGGAAACCATTGGCAACACGCCGATCGTCCGCCTGAATCGCATGGGGCCCGACCACGTCGACCTGTACGTGAAAGTCGAGTCGTTCAATCCGATGGCGTCCGTCAAAGACCGGCTGGCTTTTGCGATCGTGACCGACGCAGAACAGCGGGGTGTTTTGAAGCCGGGGCAGACCGTCGTCGAGGCGACATCGGGCAATACGGGTATTGCGCTGGCAATGGTCTGCGCGGCCAAGGGCTATCCGTTCGTTGCCGTGATGGCGGATTCGTTTTCTGTAGAACGCCGCCAGGTTATGCGTGGGTTGGGCGCGAAAGTCGTGCTGACGCCGGCGGCAGAACGCGGCACCGGTATGGTCAAGAAGACGGAGGAGCTCGCTGAGCAACACGGCTGGTTCCTCGCGCGCCAGTTCGAGAACCCGGCGAATCCAGCGTATCACCGCAGCACAACCGGTCCGGAGATCCTCGTGGATTTCGCCGGAAAGCGCCTCGATTACTGGGTCACTGGCTACGGTACGGGCGGCACGATGACCGGCGCGGGCGAGGTCCTCAAGGCGGCCCGGCCGGATCTCAAGATTGTGGCAACGGAGCCCGAGGCAGCGGCTCTGCTGGCCGGCGCTGATTGGGCGCCGCACAAGATCCAGGGCTGGACACCGGATTTTATCCCGGACGTCTTGAGCCGCGAGGTTTATGACGAACTGCGTTCGATCTCCGACGACCGTGCCATAGCGGTTGCGCGCGATGTCGCGGCGAAGGAAGGCATATTCTGCGGTATCTCGGCGGGTGCCACGCTGGCGACGGCGCTGGACGTCGCCGATGAGGCCCCTGAAGGGTCGGTGATTCTCGCGATGTTGCCCGATACAGGTGAGCGCTACCTGAGCACGCCATTGTTTGAAGGCGTCAACGAAGGTTCTGACGACGAGTGGCTATCAGGCCTGTAGCCGGCAAGCTGCGTATCTGGTCAAAAAAGGCCGTAATTGGCTGAATCCACAGGGTAAACCGCTTACAGCTGAGACCTCTGTCACAGCCCTTTGGCCGTGTAACTGGCATCGTGGGCGTCTGTTTTTTAGTCCGGACGCTCAACCAGGCATGACCGCAGAACTTCACGACCTCAGAGAGAAGAAAAACGTCGGCAAGGCAGCGGGACTGCTGCACTCGTTGGTGCCGCGCGCGCAGGTTTTCTGCTTTTATGACCAGGCGCGCGATTGCATCTGGAGCAGTGACGGCGCCGAGGACTACGAAATCGATAATTTCGTTGCCGAACTCCCTGACGACCTGATCGACAAGCTTGATAGTAAGGGCGAAATTCTCCGAAGGACCCTGTCTTCCGGTCGTACCGTGCTCGTACTGCCCGTGTACGGTGATCCGGGAGCACGACTCGGTATGCTTGTCACCCTGTTTTCCAAAAATGCCGGCAAGTCATCGTCATTTAATCCGAGTCTCCTGAAGAGCATTCTCGAACCCGCCGTTGAACTCATCGGCGAGGGCCTGATTGTTGGCAGCAGGCTTGACCGGGCCATGGGCCGCGCCGCCGCCGTCGAGAAGGAACTCGAGCTCGTCTACCAGGTTGATGAAAAAATTCACGGCGCCAAGACGCGGCACTCGAGTCTTGCGCAGCTTGTCGGTCAAAGTGGTCGACACCTCGGCATTAATTACAGCGTGCTGCTGATACCCTCCAAACGAATTCGCATAAGCGCGACTCACTCGAGCTGGAAGACCGTAAACCGGAAGGTTGTCGACCGTTACCTCGTCGAACAACTGTTGCCGAAGCTGGAAGGCGAGCGCAAGCCCGTGATTTTCCAAATACCGGCCGTCGAAGGCGCCGACCACGCGGCGGAGCACGGTTACCAGGCATTGCTGACTCCGTTGCTGGATAGCCAGGGCAACGTCGAGGGCATTCTTGCCCAGTTGGGACGCGTCGATCAGAGCGAGTTTTCGCGAAATGACCGACGCTTCATGTCGCATATCGTCCGCAAGGTCGAGTACGTGATCGAGCAGTCATTTGACGCGAGGACCGGCTTGATGAACCGCGCCGGCTTCGAGGCCCAGCTGCATGAATCCTGGAAAGCCCTGGAATCCGACGACGACGTGCACCAGCTGATTTACTTCGATCTCGACAACCTGCAGCTCGTAAACGATACCTTCGGGCGCGAGGCCGGCGACGAAGTCATCATGCGATTCTCGCGTCTGCTCGAATCGGACCTGCCCAAGAGCGGCGTTTTGTCTCGCCTGACGGGTGACGATTTTTGCTTGCTACTGACGCACGCGGATACGGACGCGGCTCTCGATTATGCCAATGAAATTCGAAAGAAAGGCGAAGCGCTCCGCTACCTCGAGGGTGACAAGTCGCTGCAAATAACGATGAGCATTGGAATCGCTGAATTCACACGCGCTAGTGGCAGAGACGGTAATGCATTGACGACGTCACGCATGGCCTGCGAATCAGCCAAGGATCATGGTCGTGACCGGGTCGAGGTTTACGACGAGCGTAACCTCAGCATCGTCCGTCGCTACGATGACATGCAATTGGTCGCGGAAATCCAGCAAGCCCTTGATGGAGACGGGTTCGAGCTGCTGATGCAACCGATTCACTGCCTGACGGGCGAGACGGACAACCCGAGGTTTGAAGTGTTGCTGCGAATGCCGGATTCGGATGGCCGCAATGTATCCGCAAAAGCACTGTTCTCAGCGGCAGAGCGCTACCGCATGATGCCGCAGATCGATCGCTGGGTTGTGTCTACGTCTCTCGCGAAGCTGGCCGAAGCCCAGGAGTTGGTTGAGGAACAGTCGGCTATTTTCGCAATCAACTTATCCGGTCAGACTCTCGGCGACGACGACATCCTGGAATTCATCGAGGAAGAGATCCGGCAGAGTGGACTGTCAGCCTCGGCGCTGTGTTTCGAAATCACCGAGTCCGCCGCGGTTTCGTTTCTCGATAAGGCACAGGGCTTCATCGACCATCTCCGCAGCCTTGGTTGCACGATCGCCCTGGATGATTTCGGTGCCGGCCTGAGCTCGTTCGCGTATCTCAAGAACTTCAACGTCGATACGCTCAAGATCGATGGTGGTTTTATTCGAGACATCTCCGAAAACCTGATTTCCGAGTCGATGGTTGCGGCCATTACGCAGGTAGCGAAAGTCATGAAGCTCGAGACTGTCGCCGAGTACGTGGAGACAAAGAAGGCGCGCAAGCTGATCGCGAAGCTCGGAGTCGACTACGCCCAGGGGCATCTGATTGGCAAACCAGCTCCTATCGACACAGTTCTGGCAGACCTCAGCGATAACGCCAGGTCGTCGGCCGGTTAAACCCTGGTACACGCTGGCTTCGAGGCCGGCATTTTTTCGATAGACTGCAGGCCATGAGCACGCCTGATGCCACACTGCCTGCGGAGCTCCACTCATCGGTGGAGCGCTGGCTGGAACGTTTCGGAGAGACGGATCACGTCGATGCGCTGACGAGGCTTGTGACCTGTAGCGAGTTTGCTGCAGCCGTCGTGCTCCGCGAGAAAGACTGGTTCCTGGACAATGTCGCGACGTTTAGCGCCGCGCCCGATGCGAGTGGTCTCGACGAATTACTGGGCGCTGACAACATCCAGTCACCGCTGCGCAGATTCCGTAATCGCTACATGCTTCACGTTCTCTGGCGTGAAGTATTCGGCCTGGCCGACCTCGACGAGACCCTCGGGTCATTGTCGACACTGGCGGACCGAATGCTCGATATCGCCACGCGCCATGCGGAGCAATCCCTGCATCCACGCTACGGCGTTGTACGCAATTCGACGGGTGAAAAGGTACCCCTGGTCATACTTGGTATGGGCAAGCTGGGTGGGCTGGAGCTCAACTTTTCGTCGGATATCGACATCATTTTTCTTTACTCCGAAAGTGGCGAAACGGACGGTCCGAAATGTGTGAGTGCCCAGGAGTACTTCGGTCGCCTGTCGCGCCAGATCATCGCGCTGTTGGACGAGACCACGGTCGATGGCTTCGTCTTCCGAATCGACACGCGCCTGCGCCCCTTCGGTGACAGCGGTCCACCCGTCGTGAGCTTTGGTGCGCTTGAGTCTTACCTGTTGCAGCATGGCCGCGATTGGGAGCGCTATGCGTATGTAAAGGCCCGCGTGGTCGGGCCGCGGCCCGGCGACGACATCGTCACCGAATTGCATCAGGACTTGATCCGGCCGTTCGTGTATCGGCGTTACATTGATTTTGGCGTGTTCGAGTCGTTGCGGGAGATGCATGCCATGATCTCGGCAGAGGTCAGGAAGCGTGAACTGCAGGATAACGTCAAGCTGGGGCCGGGCGGGATTCGCGAGGCCGAGTTTGTTGTGCAGTCGCTGCAACTGGTGCGTGGCGGCAGTGAACCTGCTCTTCAATCGCGCGAACTGCAAAAGGTCTTGCCATTGCTCGTGGGTCCCCGTGGCCTGTCTGCAAAAGGCGCAGAGGAGCTGCGTGAGGCCTATCGCTATATGCGACGGCTGGAAAACTTTATCCAGGGTATACGCGACCAGCAAACCCATGATTTGCCGCCCGGTGACAGTGACCGGGCGCGCTTGTGCGTGGCAATGAACTACGCGAACTGGACTGACTTGCGGACTGATTTTGAGCGACACAGCGCCGTAATCTCGGCCCAGTTCGAGCAGGTTGCGTTCCGGGAACGTGCCGACGAAACACCCTTTCAAAAGCGTGTTGAGCAGGCTTGGGAGTCGGGTACCGCAGAGGGGGGCTGGGCCGAACTATTGATCGCTGAAGGTTACAGCGAAGCTCCGGAGATCGCCGAGGTCCTGGCTCGTTTTGCCAGCAGTTCGGGAATACGCCAGATCGATTCTGCTGCGCGCGATCGATTGCAGCGATTTGTGCCGCAGCTCGTTGTCGAAATCGCGACATCAGCACGACCACTTTTGGCACTGTCGCGCACACTGTCGATCGTCGAGCGGGTTCTAAGGCGTAGTGCCTACCTGGCGCTACTCAATGAAAATAGCGGGGCACTCGCTCGCTTGGTCGACCTCTGTACGCGAAGTCAGTACATCGCGGAGCAGATCGCGCGTTACCCGGCGCTACTCGACGAGCTGCTAGACCCGCGTTTCTACTCCGAAGCTGTGACGCGCGCCGACCTTGCGGTTGAATTGGAGCAGCGTCTCGTTGACGAAGACCAGGATGCCGAGGCACGCATGCAGGCCATTGGTCAGTTTCAGCGCTCGACGATGTTTCGCATCGCTGTCGCCGACTTCAATGGCAAGCTGCCGATCATGAAGGTCAGCGATGGGCTTACGTGGCTGGCCGAGGTCGTCCTCGAGGAAGCTTTGCGGGTCGCGTGGCGCGACCTGACTGAGCGACACGGTGTGCCGCGCTGCACAAACGATGGAGTTGAGCGAGAGGCCGGGTTCGGCATCATCGCCTACGGCAAACTCGGTGGCCTGGAATTATCCTACGGTTCCGATCTGGATGTCGTCTTTCTGCATGACTCGCACGGCAGCAAGCAGGTGACCGACGGCGATAAACCGCTCGATAACACGATGTTCTTCAGCCGCCTGGTCCGTCGACTTGTGCACTTCCTGACCACCCAGACAGGGTCGGGGCAACTCTATGATATCGACACACGCCTGCGACCCGATGGCCACAAGGGACTCCTGGTGACCAGCGCGGACGCGTTCGAGCGTTACCAGGAGGACAACGCCTGGACCTGGGAACACCAGGCCCTGCTACGCGCGCGCCCGGTCGCCGGTAGTGCCAGGGTGGCAGAAGAGTTTGAGCGTATCCGGCGTGAAACGCTGGTACGGCGAGTCCGCCATGACAAGTTAAGAGACGATGTTATTTCCATGCGGCAACGCATGCGCAAGGAGCTCGATCGCAGCGACAACGACGTGTTCGATCTCAAGCATGGGCGCGGTGGTATCGGCGATATTGAATTTCTTGTGCAGTATCTCGTGCTCGATAAGGCTGAAAGACACCCTGACGTGATTTTTTACTCGGACAATATTCGGCAACTGGATGCGCTGATTGCCGAAGGTTGCCTTGAGAATTCGACTGGCGACATGCTGCAGGATGCGTACCGCAATTATCGCCTGCGTCAGCATCATAGGGTCCTCGATGGCCTGCCATCGCTCGTCAGCCAGGGAGAATTCGAGCGGGAACGCAGCTTTGTCGCCAAAACATGGGACGACTGGCTGGCTTGAGCTTATAATTTGCGTCCCGGCATTTTCGACTACATGAGGATATACGTGGCAGGTAAAGCAGGCACCGTCGATCAGAACCTTATTCCGGCAAACGCGCAGAACAAATACGGGGTGCGTCCACGAGACTTACCCCTGAGTTGCCCGATGCCCGGAATGTATCTCTGGAATTCGCACCCGAAGGTATATATTCCGATCGAAGCAACCGGCGAGGCCAAGTGCCCCTATTGCGGCGCCGAGTACCGCATGCTGGAAGGTTCGGAGTAAGCGTATGCATATCGTAACCGGCGGCGCCGGATTCATTGGCAGTAACCTGGTGCGAGCACTTGCGGATCGGGGTCACGACGACATTGTCGTAGTCGATGACCTTGAGGACGGCCACAAGTTTGTCAATTTTTCGGACCTGCCCATCGCCGACTACCTCGACAAGGACGATCTGCTCGAACGCCTGGCGAATGACAAGGCGTTTGCCAGGGCAGTAAAGGCTATTTTTCACCAGGGCGCCTGCTCGGAAACTACCGAGTGGGATGGCCGTTTCATGATGAAAAACAACTACGCGTATTCGCAAACGTTGTTGCATCACTGTCTCGAGAACAAGTCGCCCTACATTTATGCGTCGTCAGCCGCAGTTTACGGCGGGTCGAAAGAGTTCATCGAGGATCCGGTGTTCGAGCATCCGCTGAATGTGTACGGTTACTCAAAGCTGCAGTTTGACCGCTATGTGCGGCGCATTGCTGCAACGCCGGACAGCCAGGTCGTCGGACTGCGATACTTCAATGTTTATGGCCCGCATGAACAGCACAAAGGTTCGATGGCGAGCGTCGCGTTCCATTTCAATAACCAGATCCTCGCGGATGGCGAAGCCCGCCTGTTTACCGGAACCGAGGGCTATGGCGACGGTGAGCAGCTGCGTGATTTCGTCTACGTTGATGATGCCTGCAACGTAAACCTCTGGTTCCTTGATCACCCTGATGTATCGGGGATCTACAATACAGGGACAGGGCGGGCGCAGAGCTTCAATGACGTGGCCAATGCAGTCATCAAGTTCCATGGCAAAGGAAAGATCCGTTACATTCCGTTCCCCGATCATCTGAAAGGCGCGTACCAGAGCTACACGCAAGCGGATCTCACTCAACTGCGTGCATCGGGTTGTGATGTGGAATTCCGGACTGTCGAGACCGGCGTCAAAAATTACCTGGGCGACATTTGTGCTCGATAGCCGTACTGACTGAACGCGATTCGACGGTATGAAGCTTTCGATTATCACGGTCAATTATCATTCGTGGAGTCACCTTGAAGCAGCCCTGGTCGGGCTAAAGGAAGGTTTCCCGGAGGACTGGGAGATCATCGTTGTCGACAACGCGTCGGCCGCGGAGCCTTTCGCCGAGTTTTCAGCCCGGTTCCCCTGGGTGACATTCATCGGCAACCCAAACAACAGCGGATTTGGAGCCGGCTGCAATATCGGCGTCGCCGCAGCCACCGGCGAGCAGCTGCTCTTTATGAACCCGGACGTCATTGCCGCGAGCAGCAGCATTCAGGCACTGATCGACATCAAGGCAGAACACAATATCGGGATTGCCGCTCCCAAACAGATGTCGACGGACGGTAACCGGCAGAAAGTCTTCGACGATTTCCCCAACCTGCTCAACCAGAGCAAGACGCTCAAGTCTCTGTCGCGGATACTGTTGCCCTCGAGGTTTGCCGATCCGCGTGCGGATTACGAAGAAATTATCTACTGCGATTGGGTGACCGGCTCGGTATTGCTGATAGACAGGGCAGATTTCGATGCGATCGGCGGCTGGGCCGAGGACTACTGGATGTACGTTGAAGATGCGGACTTGTGCCGGAGCGCGCGCAACCTCGGACTTACGGTTGCCTACGTCCCTCAAGTCCAGGTGATACATGCCCATGGGGGATCCAGCCGACTGAATGTCGATGTGAAATCGATGACCAAGCTTGAAGTCATTATCTCGAAACATGTGTATGCAAACCGGCATACGGCCGGCCTGGAACGCGCACTGACGCACGTGTTGATTATCTTGCTGCGCTTGCCAATGCTGGTGTTCTCGTCGCTTCTCAACTGGATGACGCTACGTCGGTATCCTGCGCTCCGCGTGCGCAGCGGGATACTGGCGGGACTCGTGAAGTACTACTACGACGTTCTTCGAACCGGGTCGTGGTTGAGCCCCAGGGCAATCGCCAATCAGGCATCGTCCGATTCGCCGATTGCGGCAACACTCATTGTAGGACCATCCTGGGTTGGTGACATGGTCATGGCCCAATCCTTGTTCAAGTTACTGAAGTCTCGCGAACCCGATCGGGAGCTCGATGTGCTTGCGCCTGAATGGTCATTACCCGTCACTGCGCGCATGCCCGAGATTCGGAACAGCACGGCATCGAAAACCGCCCACAACGAAATCGGTCTCGCGACGCGCCGTCGTATCGCCAGGAGCCTTGAGGGCAACGGCTACGATCGAGCTATTGTGTTGCCGCGGTCGGCCAAGGCGGCGCTGATCCCCTGGTTTGCACGCATACCGACGCGGACGGGCTTTCGCGGAGAAACACGTTACGGGTTTATCAATGACATGCGACCGTTCGACCCCGAGGAGCTGGATCAGACGGTCAAGCGTTTCGTCGCGCTTGGTCTCGACAAGGATGAGCCTCTACCCGATGTCTTGCCAGAGCCGGAGTTAACGGTTTCGGCGGAAAACCAGGCCCAGCTGATGCGCGACCTCGAGATTGGTACCGACAAGCCGGTCATTGCAATGATGCCCGGTGCCGAATACGGTCCGGCAAAGTGCTGGCCGCACGCGCATTTCACAACGTTGGCGGCGGCGCTCGACGACGCGGGTTACGACGTCTGGATCCTGGGATCAAGCAAGGACAGATCGGTAGGCGATGTCATTGCCGGCGGAAGCCGCGCCGTAAATCTTTGCGGCAAGACTACGATCGACGATGCGATTGATCTTTTTGCCGCTTGCGAGCAGGCCGTGTCCAACGACTCCGGGCTTATGCACGTGGCGGCCGCATCGGGATGTCACGTTCACGGCATTTATGGCTCATCTTCGTCGAAATTTACGCCACCGCTCACGAAAAAGCGCGATATTCACGAAATTGGCATAGAATGCAGTCCCTGTTTTGCGCGGGAATGCCCCCTGGGGCATCTGAAGTGCCTGACGGACCTTGATCCGACCCAGATCTTCGAGAAAATAGTCAAAAGATCGGTCTAATTGTCTCGTTCTTCGAAGAAAGTGTCGATATTGTGCAGAACTTCAGGAACGGTAATCAGGCTCATGGCCTCAGGGTCACGCACACGTTCACCCCAGGCAGCATCGGCGACGTTCTTGCCTAAATAGCGACGAATCGCATCAGGATAGCGATTTATCGTGAGTTTCTTCGAAATATAGGGTCCCGTGCGGTCCGGGTTGGATGTTGCGTAGAGTCCGATCACGGCTGTTCCGAGCGCCGTTGCCATGTGTGCAGGGCCCGAATCCGGACAAATAACCAGGTCGGCCGCCGCGATCAGGGCGGCGAGCTGCTTGAGTGTCGTTTGAGCCACCAGGTTCTCGGCATCGCTGTCTGAGGCGAGGGCGGCACCGTATTCCTTCTCGAGATCCGAGGGACCGCCCGTCAATACAATACGAGCGTCGAATTGCGACTCGAGGTGCTCGACAGCGGCCGCGTAGTTTTGCACGTCCCAGTTGCGATAATTGCGGGCACGCTGGCTGCTGCAGGGACTGATAACGACGAGAGGTCTGTCGTCGTCAGTGAATCGCCGGGCAAAGTCGCGGTCTTCGGCGGCAAGCGGAATATCCCAGCGCAGTGGTCGCTCCTCTGCGCCGATGCTCGTTGCGAACGTCATCATTGCCTCCATGGCGTGCTCGCCCAGTGCCGCATCGATACGCCGGTTCGTAAACAGCCACTGGTAGTCTTTCGCGCGTGCCTTGTCGAAACCAAGGCGGATCGCGGCGGGCACCGAAGGAATTAACAGATTAGCCCGCATTGAGGCGTGCATGCATAAGGCGACGTCAAAGCGCTTTCCGCGCAGCTGCGCACGCACGTCCCCGTAGGCCCGAATCCCGAGAGACTTGTCGAAGACGATGAATTCGATGTCCGGGATACCGGACATTAGCGAGGCTTCGGTCTTGCCGATGATCCAGGTGATGTGTGCACCGGGCCAGTTGTCCTGCAGGCGTCGAATGACGGCGAGCGCGTGGCAGGTGTCCCCAATAGCCGAGAGGCGCATGACACAAATGTTTTGAGGCTTCGATTGCAGGTCCAAATCAGGCAATATCAGTCCACTCAGTTGTTGGGGAAAGGGTCCGTTGACCGAGACTGTCGAGAATACCGCGACCGGCGCAATCCTATACGATAAGGCCATCATCAACCAGATATCGGAGAAGAGGTTCACTCCGCAGGGCTGGATGCATGCCGAATTGTTGACCGGGTCGCTGCGCTCCGGTGGGCGAGGCAATACGATGTTTGTCGGCAATGTGCCTCGCCAGTTCGTATTGCGGCACTACATGCGTGGGGGCGTCATTGGTAAGTTGGTTCGCGACACTTACGTTTTTTCCGGCGCAGACAAAACCCGTTCCTTTATGGAGTGGCGGCTGCTCGACAAATTGGCGTCGAACAACATGCGCGTGCCACGTCCTGCGGCCGCGCGCTACACGCAGCGCGGTACTTTTTACACGGCTGACATCATTACGGTCCGCGTACCCGATATCGTGCCGCTGTCGCAGTACATTGCCGATCACGACCCCGACGAGGCTTTCTGGAATTCGGTCGGCGCCGCGATTTACGATTTTCACAAAGCGGGCGTCTATCATGCCGACATGAACGCCTATAACCTACAAATTGATAATGACGGTCTGTTATGGATGCTTGATTTCGATAAAGGCGGACTTCGGGCACCGGGTGCCTGGCAGCAGAAGACGCTCAGCCGACTGCATCGGTCGCTGAACAAGATCGTGAACCTGGATCCAAAGCTGCACTTTCGCGCGGCAAACTGGGAGCAGTTGCTCGAGGGTTATTTCGACGCGTCAAGATCAGCGTAGTAGTCAGGATAGCCGTCTGGCAGGTCCTTGAACTTGCGATGGATCCAGAAGTATTGCTCAGGGCAGCTGCGAATATGCTCCTCGAGAGCCCTTATGTAGCGCTTCGTATCTGCCACGGGATCATCGCTTGGAAATGCTTCGAGTGCCGGTAGCAAAATGAGCTCATACGTCCCGTCTTTGAGCCGCCGCGGAAAGAACGGAACCACCAGCGCGTTGCCCAGGCGGGCGAGCGTCGATGTTGCGGTTGTGTGCATCGCGGGCACCCCGAAGAACTCGATGACCTCGGATCCTTTTCGATTGTAGCTCTGGTCCGGCGCGTACCAGACGGCTCGGTTGTTGCGCAGGCTGCGGACCATTTTCTTGATATCGCGTTTTTCGATCGTCGTATCGGCGGACACCTCACGCCCGCTGCGCTGCAACTCGGTCAGGAATTCGCTGCGGTTCTTGCGAAACACGGCATCAAACGGTGGCACGGCATCGGCGAGAACGCGGCCAGAGATCTCGAGCGTCGTGAAATGCGCAGCAAGCAGGATCACGCCTCTGCCTGTCGCCAAAGCATCAAGCAGGTTCTCGACGTCAATGAGATTCGTGATGGACTTGAGGTGTCGCGTGCTCGCCCAGCGACCCAGTCCCATTTCGATGACGCTCATCCCGAGCGCCTTGAAGTGTTCATACGTGAGATTGTCGAGCTCACTGGCCGACAGGTCGGGAAAACACAGTTCGATGTTGCGCCGCACGATTGCGACTCGAGAGCCACCCAGCGAATACGCAATTCGACCCAGCAGACGGCCGATGGCCAGTGCCATGCGGTGCGGCAACAGGCACACGACGCGCAAAAGCCCCATTGCGATCCAAATGGGCCAATAGCGTGGCGCCCGGTAGCTGGACAGGGGTTTACGATCGCCGCTCATACACTATTTCTACAGGGATGGAGCCGGAATTCTACTCGGACATGCCGTCCACGTAACCACCCGTGCTCGATTTCTCTTCCTGATCGGGCGATGGCGCGTCTTCTTCCCTGATAACGTCGGCCTGGATGCCAACATGAAAAGTGGCGAAGCCCGGCATGACAACCTGGTTGCGTGCCATGCCAATAATCCGGCCGGAGTAGGGCGAATACAGCTCAGTCCGTGCATTGTTCATCGGATCCGTGATTGTGCCCAGCAGGTCGCCCTTGCGCACGGTGCTGCCGAGGCTGACATCAGCAAGCAGGATGCCGCCGTTATCGGCGCGTACCCATGATGAGCGGTAGTACACCGGCTCCGGATCGCCCCACAGTCGCAGCTTCTTGACCATGCCGAGGGTTGTCAGGAGGGTCTCGATGCCTTTGACGCCGTCTTTCACTTCTGCAAGTTCGAGCTGTGACGGTCCCCCGGCCTCCACTGTCACTGCCGGAATACCTGCCATCGTTGCGGCGTGGCGCAAGGTGCCGGCCGTGGGTTCGCTGTGCAGGACAACCATGGAGCCAAATCCGAGCGTCAACGTGACGACATCGGGATTGCGAAGGTCCGCGCGTATCTGTGGAAGATTGGCGCGTTCAAACGAACCTGTGTGAAGATCGACAAGTGCATCGCAATGCGCGATGACATCAGTAAACAGAGAGTGTGCAATTCGCGCAGCGGCGCTACCTTTCGGGTTGCCAGGAAAATACCGATTAAGGTCGCGCCGATCGGGCAGGTAGCGCGAGCCGCGACGAAATCCCTGCACGTTGACGATTGGCACGCCAATAACCGCACCTGATAATTTGCCTGGTTCGATATCATGCAGAACCCGCCGCACCATCTCTATGCCGTTGAGTTCGTCGCCGTGAACCGCCGCGGTGAGGCAAAGTGTCGGACCCGGCAATTCGCCATTTACAACAAGCACCGGTGTCGAAACCGGTACACCCTCGAATAGCTCGGTTGCCGACCATGCAAGGCGCTGTGCAGTGCCAGGGAGTATTTCGGTATCCAGCAAAAGCAGCGGCACGGCCTGTCCGTCGGCGGTAGTGACGGCATCTGCGAGTGGCACGTCATGCGCGTGCGCCGGTACAGCATCGACGAGTTCTTCCGCCACGGCGGAAGTTTCACTGGAACGCGCGTCTTCATCGCCGGTCGTATCCTGAAGCAGGTCTACGCCGTTGCCCGATGGCTCGAGTGAAGTCTCGCCGGCGAGCGCCAGGCTCGATGCAAAAAACACGCACAGGACGACCAACAAGTGGCCAATGCCGCGCGGCTGCTCGAATTGTGCGAAAAATGCGCTCATAAGATGCTCAAAATACGGCAAACTACCGATAATTTCCGTGAACTAATCAAGAATTTGCGATTGAAACCTGAACTATTACAAATGACAAGCTTTCGCTGCCTCTTATTACTCGCCGGGTGTCTGGCCGTCGCGCCGGCACAGGCCGCCGAGACTTTTCCGCAGCCTGTGGAGCTGCAACCAGACGTTGACTTCTGGATTTCGATATTTACCCGGTATTCGACCGTTGAAGGTGTGCTGCACGACAATCGCAACCTCGCCGTGGTTTATGACCGACTCGACATGCCCGCGACGTTGTCGAGACGGGAGCGCAATCGACGCGTCGATGCACGCCGCAAAGAGCTGCAGGCTGTGCTGCGGGTACTTGCATCGGGCAAGCGCAGCAACTTAAGCGGTGAAGAAGCCCGAGTGTTGGCGTTGTGGCCGGCCGATGTCAGTAATACAAGCCTGAGTGCCGCGGTCAAGCAAGTTCGCTTCCAGCACGGGTTGAGTGACCGCTTCCAGGAAGGGCTCGTGCGATCGGGGCGCTGGCGCGACTACGTGAATGAGCAATTCACATCGCTTGGTGTGCCAATCGATCTCGCGGCACTGCCGCATGTCGAGTCCTCGTATAACCCCAATGCGAGATCGCATGTCGGCGCATCAGGCATCTGGCAGTTTACGCGCAGCACGGGTCGCCGCTACATGCGTGTCGACCATGTCGTAGACGAACGCAACGATCCGTTTTCTGCCACGCGTGCGGCTGGTCGGCTGCTTGCCTACAACTACTCGATCACCGGTAACTGGCCGATGGCGATCACTGCGTACAATCACGGGCTCGGCGGTGTGCGTCGCGCGATGAAACAGTACGGCGACGAAGCGTATGTCGACATATTTCGCAAATACAACGGCCGGACATTCGGATTCGCATCGCGTAACTTCTACGTCGCGTTTCTCGCGGCCCGCGAAGTTGACCAAAACGTCGAGACGTACTTTCCCGGGACCGTTCCCGAGAACCCCGTCGATTACGAGACGGTAAAGCTGACAACCTACGTGTCGGTGTCCGGTCTGAGCGACTCGACGAACGTCTCAAGAGCGACGATCAGGAAACACAACCCGGGATTGCAGGCGACGGTCTGGCAAGAGAGTAAATATCTGCCCAAGGGTTACGATTTGCGTCTGCCAACAGCCGCGACGACCGGCTCGCTCGAAGCGACAATCGCCAACTTGCCGCCCGATGTGACCTTTGCGAAGCAATTGCCGGACATGTTTCATACGGTCGCGCGCGGCGACACGCTGTCCGAGATTGCTGATACCTACGACACACGAGTGTCGACGCTGGTCGCTCTGAATCAGTTGAGCAGCAGCCATCGAATACGCGCAGGGCAACGCTTGCGCCTGCCAGCCGCCGGGCCCGCGCCGCCGCCTGTGGCCGTCGCGTCATCGCCGGTCGAACCAGCGCCTGTCGAGCCATCGCCCGTCGAGCCATCGCCCGTTGAGGCAGGGGTGGTCGCGAGTGTTGCCGCTCCAGAGCCGCAAGTCGAGGTGGCTGAAATGACGCCTGGTGCCATGGCGGGCGATTTCGCGGCCGCGATGATTGGCACAATCCAGACGGCGCTTTTGTCCGATCCGAGCGATTACTCGGTCGCCGCAGACGGCACGATCGAGGTGCAACCTCTCGAGACTCTCGGTCATTACGGCGATTGGCTCGAGATCAAGACCCAGCGGCTGCGTGACCTGAATGGCCTGGCGTTTGGGACTCCCGTTGCCGTTGGTGACCGCATTCGTCTGGACCTTGGCACAGTTAACGCCACGCTGTTCGAACAGCGGCGCATCACGTACCAGCGTCAGCAGCAGGACAGTTTCTTCAGGCGGCACGTGATCACCGGCGTTGCCGAACACACCATCAAGCGAGGTGAATCGATCTGGATCATCGCGCTGCGCCAGTACGACGTGCCCTTGTGGCTCTTCCGTCAATATAATCCGGCCCTCGACATGCACAAGATCCGGCCCGGCATCAAAGTCCAGATACCGATCCTGGCGGACGCAGGAACCAGTTGATGGAGGTGCGCAGCAAGTACCTCATCGTCCGCCTGCTTCCCGTCATGCTACTGGCCGTCGCCGGGTCATTCTGGTTTGCCGACGTGCAGCAGGGCGGGCCTTCCGGCGGACGATGGATCGCTCGCAACCTGGTGCCCTTGCTGGCCCTGGTGTTGCTGTCCTGGCTTACTTTGTACCTGGGCAACGGCCGCTGGTCCGGTGCGGGAATGCGGATGCCCCTTGGCACCCTGGGTTTCGCCATACCGACGTTGGGACTGACCGCCTATTTGCACTACGCGTACTCGGTTAACCTGAACGAGATGTTCAGCGATGCTTCGTTTCCCGATCGCGTTTTTCGCTACCTGCCGTTATACACATTCGTCGCAGGCGGAATCGGTTTCGCCATCGGCTGGATTGCGGGTCGCAATGCTTAATGTGACCCGAGGCGTTTTTCAGGCGGTCGAGATTTGCTAGGCTTGTCGCAGGTATTGGAGGTACGTCCGAACATATGAGGTCACTTTTGAGATTACTCGCGGTCGCAATCTTCGCGCTGCTCATGCCCGGCATGGTGCAGGCGGGGAATTTTCCCGTGGCCGACCGGGTCATTATCGAAAAGGACGCTCGCCTGCTGCACCTGGTGCAGGATGACGAGATATTTCGCACGTTCAAGATAGCGCTCGGTATCAGCCCTGTCGGCGATAAGCTGCGCGAAGGCGACTTCAAGACGCCCGAAGGGAAATACCTGCTCGACGGCAGGAACCCGAATAGCGATTTCTTCCTGTCGATTCATATTTCCTACCCGGATCCGGTCGACTGGCGTCAGGCGAGCGAGGCCGGCTATGAAAACCCGGGCAGCGCCATCATGATCCACGGCCAACCCAACAGCCCGACCTATTCGGAAACCTACTATCGGACGCAGGACTGGACCAACGGCTGCATTGCCGTATCCAATTCTGACATGATCGATATCTGGCTAATGACTGGCGAAAATACGCCGATCGAAATCAAGCCCTGAATGTCCGAAAAATTCGTTGATGCAGAGGTTTGGCCCGAGGGTAGTCTCGAGGTCCTGTCCCAGTTCGAGGTTGACCAGCTGCAATCCAGCGGTTCGGGCGGCCTGTATCCACTGTTGCGTCGCTGCATGCTGGCCGTGCTGAGCGCCGACAGCGTATCCGATGATGCGCGCGAGTTGCTCAAGACCTACGAGGATTTCGAAGTTGGTTTTATCCGGCAGGATCGCGGCCTCAAACTTACTCTGAAAAATGCGCCCCCCGAAGCGTTCGTCGACGGAAAGATGATCCGCGGTACACGCGAGCTACTGTCGGCGGTCCTCCGCGACATCGTATTTACGCGCAATGAAATCGTCGATAGTGGTCGTTTCGACCTGACCACGTCCGACGGCATCACCAACGCCGTATTTCATATCGTCCGCAACGCGGGCCTTCTGACAATCCCGGCGAGCGTGAACCTGGTCGTCTGCTGGGGTGGCCACGCGATCAGCCGCGAGGAATACGACTATTCGAAAGAGATTGGTTACGAACTTGGTCTTCGTGGCCTGAATGTCTGCACCGGTTGTGGGCCGGGCGCAATGAAAGGTCCGATGAAGGGAGCGACGATCGGCCATGCCAAGCAACGAATCCGATCGGGACGTTACGTTGGTATCACTGAGCCCGGCATCATCGCGGCCGAGTCACCCAATCCGATCGTGAATTCTCTGGTCATCATGCCGGACATGGAGAAACGGCTGGAAGGGTTCGTGCGACTGGGTCACGGTATCATCGTGTTCCCAGGTGGCGTCGGTACAGCTGAAGAAATTCTCTACTTGCTTGGCGTTCTGCTGCATCCGGACAACAAAGGGCAGCCGTTCCCGATGGTCATGACCGGGCCAGCCTCAGCCGAGCCCTATTTCCGCGAAATTGATGAGTTTGTCGCTGCAACCCTGGGGTCGGATGCGCAAAGCCGCTACAAGATCATCATCGATGATCCGGCCGAAGTTGCAAAACAGATGAACGCGGGTCTCGATGACGTGCTCGCATTTCGCAACGAGCACGGCGATGCTTACTACTTCAATTGGAGGCTGATGATCGATGAGGAGTTCCAGCGTCCCTTCGTCGCCACACATGCGAGCATGAGCGATCTTGATATCGGCGAAGATCTTGCCAGCCACAAATTGGCGGCAAATTTGCGGCGGGCGTTCTCCGGCATCGTGTCGGGCAATGTTCGCGAGGATACAGCCGCCATAATTGAGCGCGATGGTCCGTTCGAAATTAGCGGATCGCAACGAATAATGGACCTCCTGGACAAACTCCTGACCGGCTTTGTTGCCCAGCATCGGATGAAAATCTCACGTGGCGACTACGACCCTTGTTACGTGATTAAGTAAAACCGGGGGTTAACTAACTGTTTTTAAACGAAAAGCAGGGACTGCGCATTGTGATGCAGTTCCTGTGAATCTGGCATAACTGTACTTAATATTTGTTCAAAGGAATTGCTGAGCAAACTTATGCCAGACAGTAAACACATGAAGTGGGACGAGAGCTTCGGTACGGATGCCGAGCGGGACCCCAAGGCCGACGACGCCAAACTCGATGCGAACGAGCCGGCGGCGAACGATGCAGATGGATGGCAGCAGTACCGTCGCTGGATATCCAAGGCGCCGACACCTCGCGGCCGTCGTGAGGGCATCGATCCTTCTCTGTATTCGTGGAAAGGCTATCGCGACTGGACAGACCAGGTCCGCCGTAATTGGGCGAAAGAGTCCACGGATGACAAAGAGTAGACATAAGGCATTGAGTCAAAAACGCCGGCAATTAGCCGGCGTTTTTTTTGCCTGCCCGGGCCGCAGGAGCACTGGAGCATTCGGTAAATATATTGTGATCTGTTCCCCAAAAAAAGGCGGAACTGCGTCTTGTTTCTGAGCTTTTTCAGGCCTCGTTCAGAGTCAGTGAGGCAAGCTGTGACCGGCCTCACAGAGACTGTAATACGGCAGTCCTATAGTGAACGCACTGAAGACAACAACACCGTCAGAGTATGTCAAAAAAACATCAGAAAACGGAATTACCGGTCGATGCCCTGAAGAGCGAATCTGCGCGCCAGCGCTGGGAGCTTTTTCACCGCGCGATTGCGCACGCCAAGGAATCGAACGACGCAGCCCTGCACGAAGCCGACACACAAAGTGGTGATACGGAATGTGCGGGTCCCCTGCTGACGATTGTGCGGTAGCCACTGATATGGAATTTCTGCTCCAGTACCTCGACGATCTTGACGACCTTTATGGTGCAGTCGGCCTCGTTTGGGAACGATTGCGCCGGACAATCATCAAAACGGCCTCCCTGATCATGTTGCTGGCTGTTGCGGCGGGAGGAATCTGGCTCGCCCTGGTGCACCAGCCGATCGCGATGGCTACGTCCACCATGTTGTTCGTCATTCTCCTGTATCGCTCGGTGACGGTCCCGTCCGAGAAGTGGTCGCCAGTTAAGCCAGCCTGAATCTCTAAAGCTCGTTCCCGGGCTTGAAATTGCCGTAACAGGCCATATCGTGTCTGACTTTGGTCAGGAGAAAACCGGCGTGGCCGACAAACGAGAAACCCTTGGTTTCCAGACCGAGGTTCGTCAGCTTCTGAAGCTGATGATTCACTCCCTCTACAGCAACAAGGAAATCTTCCTTCGCGAGCTAATTTCAAATGCTTCCGATGCAGCAGACAAGTTGCGTTTCGAAGCCCTGGCGCAGCCCGATTTGCTGGGCGAGGATGAGCTCGGAATTCGCATCGAAGTCGATAAGGAAAAGCGACTGCTTTGTGTGAGCGACAACGGTATTGGCATGTCGCGTGAGGAGCTGATCGATAACCTGGGCACGATTGCCCGCTCGGGGACGGCGGAGTTTCTCGAGCAGATGACGGGCGACCAGCAGCACGACGCACAGCTCATCGGCCAGTTCGGTGTCGGTTTCTATTCGGCCTTCATCGTCGCGGACAAAGTCACGGTCGACACGCGCAGAGCCGGATCAGATCAGGCGGTACGCTGGGAATCGGACGGCGAGGGCGAATTCACGATCGAGGATATCGAGCGCGATGAGCGCGGCACCTGCGTCACGTTGCACCTCAAGGCCGATGAGAGTGAGTTCGCAGATTCATTCCGCATTGAATCGCTTATTCGCAAATACTCGGACCACATCGGCTTCCCGGTGTCGCTCCACGTTGCAGGAGAGGACGACACCAAGGTCGTAAATTCCGCGACGGCGCTTTGGACATTGCCGCGCACGGAAGTGTCCGATGACGAATACAAAGAGTTCTACAAACACCTGGCGCATGATTTCACCGATCCGTTGATCTGGAGCCATAACCGCGTCGAAGGCAAGCGCGAATACACAAGCCTGCTTTACATTCCGGCGGCAGCACCGTTCGACCTCTGGAATCGCGAGGCGCCGCGCGGCCTGAAGCTCTATGTGCAGCGCGTCTTTATCATGGACGATGCTGAGCAGTTCCTGCCCCTGTATCTGCGCTTCGTCAAGGGCGTCGTCGACTCGTCCGACCTGCCGCTGAACGTGTCGCGCGAACTGTTGCAGCAGAACCCTGACCTGACGGCGATGAGCGGTGCGCTGACAAAGCGTGTGCTCGATATGCTGGGCAAACTCGCTAACAGCGACGACTACGGCACATTTTGGGCGGCGTTCGGCCAGGTCCTTAAAGAGGGTCTCGTGGAAGACCACGCCAACAAGGACAAGCTGGCGAAGCTGTTGCGATTTGCGTCGACCCGGGCGGGTGCGGATACCCAGGATCAGTCTCTCGACGATTACATATCTCGCGCAAAGGACGAACAGGACAAGATTTACTACATTCTCGCCGAGAATTACGAGACGGCTATAGCAAGCCCCCACCTGGAACAACTGCGGGAACGCGGTATCGAGGTTCTGCTGTTGACGGACCATATCGATCCATGGGTCGTTGAGGGGATCGGCGAGTACGACGGCAAGACACTCGTTGATATCGGGCGTTCCGCCCTGGACTTGCCCGATGGTGACGGCTCGGTTAGCCAGGACGCGATGAATGAGGAGCACAAAGCGCTGCTCAAGAAGGTCAAACGCTCACTGCGTGATCGCGTCGAGGCCGTGAACGTCAGTCGGCGGCTCGTGGACTCGCCCGCGTGCGTCGTTGCCGCCGATGATGATCTTAACCCTCAGCTGCGGCGTATGCTCGAAGCCAGCGGCCAGGACGTGCCGGAGTCGAAACCCATACTCGAGATCAACGTTGATCATCCACTGGTTGGGCGCTTGTCCGCGGAATCTGATGGCGGACGTTTTGACGACCTGTCGCATATTGTGCTCGACCATGCACTGCTTGCGGAAGGCTCGCAACTCGACAATCCGGCTGAATACGTGCACCGCATGAACAAGCTACTATTGAATATCGATTCCGGAGCCAGCGATGAGTAACAACGACGAGCTACGTGGCAAGCTCAGTGCTGAGCAGTACCAGGTGACGCAGTGTTCGGCAACCGAACGGCCATTCACGGGTGAGTATGTCGACCACAAGGCAGATGGCACCTATCGTTGTGTCTGCTGCGACGCGCCCTTGTTCAGTTCCACCACGAAATACGACTCCGGATCCGGCTGGCCGAGTTTTTGGCTGCCAATGGCCGGGGACGCCGTGAAGACCGTCACGGATGAGTCTCATGGCATGGCGAGGATCGAAGTGGTCTGTGCCGCTTGCGAAGCGCACCTTGGCCACGTTTTCGAGGATGGCCCGCAGCCTTCGGGTTTGCGATACTGCATCAACTCCGCATCCCTGGACTTCGAGGATAAGCCTGAATGATGAAACGTAACCTGTCCCTGGCACTGGGTGCCGTCATTCTGCTCAGCGCCTGTGGCGGACCCGAGCAGCCGCAGTCCGAGGAAGTGGCTGAAGCCGCCGCCGCGGTGGCCGCATGCCCGCAACCTGACGGCGACGGCAACGTGCAAATCCAGGACGGGCTGGTCGCAAAGATCATTACGACGGGATATGGGCGCGCCGCGGTCAGCAAGGACTACGCTGACGTCCATACGACATTGTGGCTATACGATGAGGCGGCCGACGGTGGTCGCGGCCTCGAAATCTGGTCGTCGGGTGGCACAGACCCATTCCAGTTTCAGATCGACGCGGGACAGGTGATTCGCGGCTGGGACCTCGGCGTTACCTGCATGCTCGAAGGAGAGAAGCGAGAGCTCAGAATCGCGCCTGAACTGGGATATGGGGAACGCGGTAAGCCACCGGTGCCGCCCAATGCGACGCTGCTTTTCGAAATCGAGTTGGTCAAACTCACCGCTCCGGAATAGGCAGAACGCTGTCAGCCATTGGCACACCGCGAAGGATGTGTCTTAATAGGGCTGCGCATTTCGCAATAAGAATAATTACAAAACAATAATCCGGCTAACCGGATTGGGGGTACACGTATGAGCTCACCAGCCAACCTGGTGTGTTGTGCTTTGATGGTGCTTCTATTAGGGGCGCCTTCTGAACGTGCGCGCGCCGAATGGACGGTGCCGGACGAGCTGCTTGAACAATTGTCGGCGCTCAATAGTGAGCAGGCGGAGTTCATCACTTCAGGCACCGCGCTGACGTTCATGCCCGCGCAGCAGCTTGAGCATGAACTCGCGACGCGCGACGCGGACAGCCTGCAAGGCCTGGTAAACGACCTGATCGCATTGTCCGCAGAAATGGGCTATGACCCGGAACGCGACATGGGGGCGACGCCACTCAATCTTGCTTCGAAGCGGTTCAATCGGGGTACATTACCTACTCCTGCCGCGCTGCGTGAACTCAAACGAGAGCCTGGCCCGTTCAGCGTGCATCGTTACCTGTTTCCGCAGTCTGGCGTGCCGACGTTTGCCGGGGCGAAGGTCGCCATCTGGCCGGAGGACCTGATCGCAGGTAACGTCGATGTGGCCATTATTGGCGTACCCAGTAATGCGAGTAGTGGCCGCCGTGATGCCGGAAACGGGCCAAATGCCATGCGCGCGACGAACACCATGGCGATGCCGGACATACAGTCACTGGTTAATCCTGTCGAGGTTCTGTCCGTAGTGGACTACGGCGATTTCTCCGTGGATTGGCTGGCCACTGAGCTATCTATCAATCACGTAACTGACATGGTTGAGGAGACGGCGGACGCGGGTGCCATACCGATGATCGTCGGTGGCGACACGTCCATGCTTTATCCCGGCGTTAAAGGCGTTGCGCGGACCCACGGTGCGGGCACTTTCGGATTGCTGCATCTCAATGCTCACCCGGACGCGGAGCAGAATGGGGACCACACGGTATCCGACCGGCAGTCGCTCTTTCTGCTGGTGGACGAGGGCATCGTTAACGGAGCGGACACCGTGCAGGTTGGGTTGCGCGGGCCGGCGGTCAGCGTCGAATCACTGCGGTGGCTGCGTAGCAAGAATGTGCGCTATCACACCATGGCGGAAATTGATCGGCGTGGTTTCGACAAGGTGCTGAAGCGTGTGCAGCGGGAAGTTAAAAAGGGACCGGATGCATTCTTCGTTTCCATCGATGTCAGCGTACTCAGCCCAACGGAGATGATCGCGGCGGGACGCATTGCGCCGAACGGCTTGCGCCTCGAGGAAGTCACCGGGCTTATCCGTTACGTCTGCGCGTCGAAAGACATTGTCGGATTCGAAATTACCGACCTGGCGCCAATGCTGGACGTCTCCCGATTATCGGTAGTCAATGCCAACGCGGTACTCAACGCCTGTCTCGCAGGCATCGCAGTCCGCAAGAGTGGCCTTGACCCGGATTACATTCACCCGCTGGTACTCGATCATGGCCAATAAAACCCTGAACCTGGCCGTTTTCATCGCGGCGGTCGTCATTGCGACTACGATAGCCTCAGTGAGCTGGGGGGCGGATGAGCCGCCGGAAACACCCGAACATGTGACCGGCGAGCAGCCTTATCCGTTCGATAGCGCGGACCCTCGAGAAGAAAAAGAGGACAAGCCACCTATTGAGCTGCCTGATAGCGTGGTATCCAAGCTGAGTCTGCTGAGCCCGGAAGAAATCGAGTTCCTCAACAGCGACGATGCGCGCCGCTTCGCCGGCTCTGAGGAAGAAACGATTGAGGCCCTTGAAGAGAGAACGCCTGAAGAAGTGAAGGCGTGGGTCAATGCCATGCAGCTGGTCGTCGATCACAATCCCTACAAGGAAGGTCGGGACGCACCGAATATTCCACTGAATATGGCGTCACCCGAGTTCAATGCATGGCGACTGAAGAGACCGCGGTCGATGGACCCGAAGCGGGAGCCCGGTCCGATTTCACTCGGCCGTTACAATGGCTACGGCGGCCCGCCGACGTTTGGCGGACTTCCTCTCGCGTTGTCGAAAGAAGACCTCATCGCCGGCGAAGTAGACGTTGCGATCCTGGGCGCCCCTCTGAACATGGGCTCCGGCTGGCGCGACTCAGGGGAACGCGCCACCGCAGATCTGCGACTGCTGGGCTGGCCTATCGGTAACAGGGATCAATATGTCCAGGTCGAACCCAGTGACGTACTAACCATCGTCGACTACGGCGACGTTGCCATTGATAACCAAAGCACCGAGCGGTCCATGCGCCACGTTCGCGATACGGTTCGCGAGATCGCAAGTACCGGAGCAGTGCCGATGATCGTCGGCGGTGACCATTCGCTGGAGTATCCCAACGTGGCTGGTCTTGCTGACGTGTATGGCAAGGAAAAGTTGTCGGTGATTCACTTCGATTCGCACTATGACGCCTGGTGGGGTGGCAACCACCTGATCGGTCATGGCTATCCTGTTTACCGCCTGATCAATGAAGGACACGTGCGAGCCGCCGATTATATCCAGGTCGGTTTGCGCTCAGGCGGCCCGGACAAGACAGGCTTTGCCTGGATGCGCGAACAGGGAATGCGCTATCACAACATGGCGGAAGTAGAGCGGCGTGGCTGGAGCGCCGTTCTTGACCGGGTGGTTGCCGAGGCGAGCGAAGAAGGACGCAAGCTGCATATTTCGTTCGACATTGACGTCCTCGATCCGGCATTCACGGTGGCAACGGGCACACCCGTTCCCGGCGGAATGACCATGCGCGAAGCGATTACGATCGTGCGTCGCTTGTGCGCCGAATCCAATGTCGTCGGGTTTGACCTGGTTGAACTGCACCCGGCGCTCGACCCGACCTACAAGACCACCCTCAATAGCGCTCATATCATCAAGGCCTGCCTGACCGGTCTCGCCATGAACCGGGAAGGACTCACGGCCGAACATTACCTGAGCCCATTGTCGTCGGAGCACGCTATCGACGATTACTATGGCGACCAACAACGGTACCTGGAAGCCACCAAGGCAGAGGAAGAGGAAGAGGCAGAGGCCGAGAATGGAATCGAGGAAGAGGCCGCGGACTGAGCCGCTGCTATTCGGGCTGCTCCGGCGTCATGCGAATGTCGATTCGCCGATTCAGTCCGCGCCCGTAACGCGTCGCATTGTCGGCGACCGGCACCGATGAGCCGGCGCCCACGACAATGAAGCGCCCGGGCTCAATGCCCTTCTGGCCCAGATAGCCTGCCACTGCCCTGGCACGATCCAGGCTGAGTTGCTGATTCCAGGTTTCATTGCCCGATGAATCTGTGTGGCCCGTTATCGATATTGTCGAGTCCCGGCAGGCATCTGCCAGCGAAACAACGCGGTCCAGTGCCAGGTAGGCAGATGAACGAAACTCGGTTCCCGATTCCTCGAACTTGACTGGCCCTGCCTCGAACGTGGCTAGCTGACGTGCGCACATCATGCGCGGCGTCGTATCCTTCGCGACGGCCTCAAATTGAAAATCGAATCTCACAGAGTCAGGCAAGGATCTTTCAAGCGCCTGCAACCGCAATTCGGCGGCCGATTTATCCGCGACCAGGCCGCTCACTTTCAGGTAATCGGTCTTCAGCGTTGCAGAGGGTGACTGCAATGCCGACAGCGCCGGGAGAAGGTCGGTCGTTGCCTGAATCCACCAGTCCGGTGCGACACCCAGCGGGTGGAAGTCTGCGTGCAGGACTGCTCCGGGAAATTGCGTAGCCGCGACTTCGCGGAGCTGTTCTTCGTGGCGACTTGAGACAGTGTTTCCCGCCAGGATAAGCGACCCTCGGCGCCAGGAGACCTCGAACACAGCCGGCTCGGCCGCCGAGTAGGAAGCCGGTCCGGGTTGAGTTTCGTTTCGTCCCGTGTCGAGCCGCACAGCGACGGTGATCCCGATGACGAGGATCAGTAGCGCTACCGTGGTTCGTAGCTTGAGATTCAAGGGTCAGGCGCGAACGGCCTGATCGAGCAGCGCGCGCGCTTGGCCGATCCAGTCCTCACGATAGATACGGCTGTGAAATCCTTTCAGGCGTTTGGCGACGCGGTCAATATCGTATTCACTCATATCGGCAATCTGCTGAAAGCTGAAAATACCTATTTCGTTGAGGGTTTTTTCGATAGCCGGCCCGACGCCTTTTATCTTTTTGAGATTGTCACGCTGGGCGTACGGGTCCAGCTCGGTTTCAGCGTCAACATCCGACCCCGGCTGCTCCTGATCCTCTTCTTCGTCTTCCTCTTCCTCTTCGATTTCCTCGCGGTCTTCGGCTTCCTCTTCGTCTTCCGCGAGGTTTTCGGCTTCCTGTTCGTCCTCCTCGGGCTCTTCGTTCTCCTCCAGGTCTTCGACTTCCTCGTCGTCGTCGTCCTCGTCCTCGTCCTGCGCCTCGTCCTCAGGCTCCGGCGTCATATCGTCCACCGGATCATTTGAGGCGTCGAGGCCGTCGGTCAACTCGTCGGGATCGTGCACTGCCTCGATACGTGTCTGCTCGTCCTCGGCCTGGTCCTGCGCGGTCTCGAGTTCTTGTATACGATCCCGCGCTTCGGCGAGTTCCCGCTCGACCTGCTCGGCTTCCTCGTTGCGCACGCGGAAGCGCTCTATCAGTGGCGGCAGGCGGTTCTGCCAGTTGACGAGTTCCCGGTTAAGCTTGTCGATGCGCTCGTCTTTCTGGCGCAGGAGGTCCTCGCCGACACTACTCGCCTCAATATCCGATTGCAGTTGCTTGCGCTCGTTGACAGCAACCTCGAGGTTGCTACGGATATCCTTGATCTCTCGCTGCAATTCATCGCGTCGTTCGAACGCTTCCTGCACCGCGATGGACAATTCCTTGGCGCGATTCTTGGCGTCGGTATGCGATGCCTGAAACTGGCTGACCTGTTCCATGAGGCCCTTGTTCTGCACAACGAGCCGGTCGTGCTCTTTGCGTTGCGCATCGATGCGCTCCTGCCAGCCCAGGCTTATGGCCGCTTTCTCCTGCTCGGAACGGTTGCCTCGTATGAACCAGGCCGCCACGGCGCCGGCAACCGCGGCGACTGCGAGCAAGGCGATATGAACTACTGTTATTTCAGGCATACAACATTCCCGGTGTCAGAACGACGGGCAGCAGATGATAATTGCGTGCACAATACTGTGCTTCGAGCAGCATGCGATCGCTCATGGCACCATTGCATATTACATAAGATCATAATTTTACAGAAGTATTCACGATGCGATCCAGCTTGGGAACCCCATGTCCGCACATCCTGTGACAGAAAAGCTGTTCATAGACGGGCCGGTCGGCCGTCTTGAAGCGATTGTCGAGCGACCTGGCGAAGGGGCTTTGCAGGGCTGCGCAGTCGTCTGCCATCCGCATCCTCAGCATGGCGGCACCATGCATAACAAAGTTGCGCACACCCTGGCGCGTGCGTTCGTGCGATCGGGTTATGAAACTCTGCGCTTCAATTTTCGCGGCACCGAAAAGAGCGCAGGGCAATTTGACGAGGGCGTCGGCGAATTGGACGATGCGCTCGCTGCGATCGATTGGATGCGAGCCAGGCACGGGCCGTATCCGCTATGGTTGGCCGGATTCTCTTTCGGCGCAGCCATCGCAGTTAAGGCCGCGGTTGTCACGCACGTTGACGGACTGGTCAGCGTTGCGCCCGCAATCAGCCGTTTTGCGACAGGCCTTGAGTCGCAACCGCAGTGTCCCTGGTTAATTGTGCAGGGGGACGAGGACGAACTCGTCGACATCGAGGAAACGCTTGAGTGGGTGGACAGCCTCGAGCCCGGGCCCGAACTTCTGATCGTACCTGGCGGAGAGCACTTCTTTCACGGTCGCCTGGCAGAACTCAGGGACGCCGTTATGGAGTTCGTCGCGGAATAAAAAAAGCCGGGCAATGCCCGGCTTCTTTGGTGCTGCTTGAGCAAATTCAGACCATGTCTTTCAGGCCTTTCAGTGCCAGAACCTTCACAACCTTCGTTGCAGGCTTGGCCTTGAACATCATCTCTTCGCCCGTAAATGGGTTAACGCCCTTGCGAGCCTTACGTGCCGGCTTCTTTACTACACGCATTTTCAGAAGACCGGGAATGGTGAACATGCCCGGGGCGCCACGACCGCCAAGATTCTTCTTGATCTGGCCATTCAATGATTCAAAAACGGCCGCAATGTCCTTGCGTGTCAGACCTGTGTCGTCGACGATCTTTGCGTAAATTTCAGACTTGGTAGGTGGCTTTTTGGTGTTCGCTGCCATGAAAAACTAACTCCTAAAAAAAGACGAAACGGGCGTCTGCCCGCTGTGAAAGCGCAGCGACGATAACACTTTTTATCACCCGGCGTAAGCGCAAAAAGGCCTTTTTTTCTAGGTATTTTTGCGGTATCGCCGCACAATAAAAAACGGGCACTTGCGTGCCCGCCTGGCGCATGTTTCGTGAATTGTCTTAAGTCAGGAGTCAGTATAAAACTGGCGCTTGAAGCGCACATCTGACGGTGAGCTTTCGCCATCCGGCTGGACGCTGATATCAAATATCAGGGTTTCGCGATTCGCCACCGGTGTCTCACCGATGTAGTAAATCGCGACCACGTCACCGGGTTCTTCAATTTCCCGCATCGTGACATTTTTCAACTGCCCGGTGAGGTTGACTGTCTTGACCGCGACTTTACCGCTGACAGGCATGTTGTCCGATTCCCGAATGATGGACACGTTCAACATCGCGCGGTTCTTGCTGCGAACGATGTTGTAGGCCCGTGCAACTTCAGGTGGCAATTGATCCGTAGACTGCGCGCTGAAATGGACGATGTAGTCGCCGATGTCCGCCGAAGTTGCACCGGCCGGTTGTGCCTCGGGTGCGTTCGCCGAGTCGCCGGAACCACCGCAAGCGACTAAAAGCGCTAGCGACGTAAAAGAGATCACAGCTCTCGCCAATGTCATAACACCACCCCTCTTTTTTCAATAACTATAAACCATTCGGGATATTTTTGACGAGAAACTGTTTGTTTCGACGAGTCTGCCTATAGCACCGGCAATGGAACGTACCCGGAAACCACCCTGACCAATGCACCAACAAGGATGATCGCGAATATAGGAGACAGGTCGAAGCCGCCCATGACGGGAATGATGCGTCGAATGGGTCGCAGCACCGGATCTGTCAACGTATAGATAATTGCGACGGCCGGGTTGTAACCACCCGTGGACACCCAGCTCAATACCACGCGCACGATGATCAGAAACGTGTAGAGCCGGAGAGTAAGTAAGGGCAAGTACACCAGTGCTGAAACCGCAATCTGGGCGAAGCTCGCCTGAATCTGCTGTATGGACAGAATCAAAAATATAGTCGCATAGAGAATCGCGAACGTGACGAGCAAAGTCGCCGTGTCGATTCGTCCAATCGGCGGAATGACTCGCCGCAATGGAACAACGAGTGGTGAGGTAATCTTCAGCACACCTTGCGCAAGCGGATTGCGAAAGTCAGCACCCAGCCAGGGAAGCAGCAGTCGAATAAGCAATACGAACAGGTACAACTGCGCGAGCGATGAGACAACGAAAACGAGTGCTGAGGCAAAATTGTTGGGCATCTTCTTAGTCTTTTCCGGCTTCGTGCGCCTGGTCGGCGAGATCGACAGCACGGTCACGTGCCGCCACAACAGCTGCGCTGAAGATATCACGAAAATCTGTGCCGTCGAGGAAGTCGAGCGCTGCGGCTGTTGTGCCGCCGGGTGAGCGGACGCGTGCAATCAGAGAGTCCATAGTCTCACCCGACTGTTCCGCCATCTCACCGGCGCCGCGCGCCGTCTCGAGCACCAGCGCCAACGCGTCTTCATAAGACAGGCCGAGATCGACTGCGGCTTTTACCAGCATGTCGGTGAGCAGGTAGAAGTACGCGGGACCCGTACCTGAGACCGCCGTGACCGTATCGATATCTTCTTCCGTGTTAACGCGGATAACCGGGCCCGTCGTAGAAATGATGTTGGTCGCTGCGCGCAGTTGTTGCTCCGACGTGTGCTCGTTGGCGTACAGGCCCGATATTCCGAGGCGCAGCAGGGCAGGCTGATTTGGCATCACACGCACGACCGGAAGTTCACCACCAAGCCACTTCTCGATATCACTGGCCCGGACACCGGCCGCAATCGATATGACCAAAGGCTTGTTCTGCTGCACGAGTGGAGCGAGTGGCTTGCAGACATCCGACAGAATCTGCGGTTTGACGGCGAGTACGATGCACTCGGCTTCGCGGACTGCGTCTTCGTTTCGCTCGTGAATCTCGGCCCCAGGCAATTCTGTCGCCAGGTGCTCACGATGCTCCGCGAGCGGCTCCGAGATCAGCACATGATGCGCCGCGTAGCCTGCTGCGAGCATGCCGCCGGCCAGTGCCCGTGTCATGTTACCGCCACCTACATATGCAACTTTTCCGTAGTCCATTTCGTTCCAACCTCTAGTCTCTGGCCCCGAAAAGGGACGTGCCGATACGCACAATCGTGGCGCCTTCGAGAATCGCTGCGCGGTAGTCTGCGGACATGCCCATTGACAGCGTATCCGTATCGATACCATCGCTCCTCAGTTGCTCCGCCAAATGGCGCAGTGCTGCAAATGGCGCACGCTGTTCGTCGATCTCGGTCCGTATCGCCGGCAGGCACATAAGCCCCCGCAAACGAAGATTCGGCAGCTCGGCGCAAGCGGCTGCCAATTCCGGCAACGCGGCCGGGGCTACGCCAGCCTTGGAGTCTTCATCATCGACATTAACCTGCAGGCACACGTTGAGTGGTGGCAAGCGGGCCGGTCGCTGTTCGGACAGTCGTCGCGCCGTCTTGATCTTGTCGATTGTGTGCACCCAGTCAAAGTATTCGGCGACAACGCGTGTTTTATTACTCTGCAGGTGTCCGATGAAATGCCAGGTCAGGTTCAGATCGGCCAGCGCTTCAATTTTATCGACACCCTCCTGAACGAAGTTTTCGCCGAAATGACGCTGCCCGGCGGCAGCCGCATCGCGAATCTTCGCAAGGGGTTGTTTTTTGCTCACAGCGAGCAATCGGACGTCCGCCGGGTCACGGCCGGCTTCGATCGCCGATTTGTGCAGCAAATCACTGATTAAAGCTAAGTTTTCCGTGACTCCAATCACGTTTTAGTCCGGTTGCTTCGCTATACTAGGCTCTTATCTGCTCCGGGTTATGGTAAGTCCGGGGTTCATCCAAGAGGGAGAAATATGGCCGTCGACGTTGCCCAACTGTTGTCGTTCACGGTGAAGAACAACGCTTCTGACCTGCACTTGTCTGGCGGGGTGCCGCCTATGATCCGCGTTGATGGCGACATCAAGCGCGTCAATATGCCGGCGCTGACCCACAAAGACGTCAATAGCATGGTGTACGACATCATGAATGACAAGCAGCGCAAGGACTATGAAGAATTCCTCGAGACCGATTTCTCATTCGAAATCCCGAAGCTGGCACGCTTTCGTGTCAATGCGTTCAACCAGAATCGCGGCTCTGCAGCAGTCTTTCGTACCATTCCATCCGAAATCCTGACACTCGATGATCTGGGTGCTCCGCCGATATTCAAGGATCTCTCGATGCACCCACGCGGCATCGTTCTCGTAACCGGACCAACGGGCTCTGGTAAATCCACCACGCTGGCGGCGATGGTTGACTACATCAATGAGAACAAACCGGATCACATTCTTACGATTGAAGACCCGATTGAGTTCGTACACGAGTCGAAGAAGTCGCTGGTGAACCAGCGTGAAGTTCATCGCGATACGCTCGGATTCAATGAGGCGCTGCGCTCGGCGCTGCGTGAAGATCCCGACATCGTTCTGGTTGGCGAGCTGCGTGACCTCGAGACGATTCGTCTTGCTCTGACGGCTGCTGAAACCGGTCACCTTGTATTCGGTACCTTGCATACGAGTTCGGCATCGAAAACGATCGACCGTATTGTCGATGTATTCCCGGCAGCCGAGAAAGAGATGGTACGTGCGATGTTATCGGAATCACTGCGCGCGGTTATTTCGCAGACTTTGCTGAAGAAGATTGGTGGCGGCCGTATCGCGGCTCACGAAATCATGGTGGGTACGCCGGCTATTCGAAACCTGATCCGCGAGGGCAAGATCGCGCAAATGTATTCGGCGATTCAGACGGGTCAGGGATCCGGTATGCAGACGCTTGACCAAAACCTCGCCGAGTTGATGGCAAAAGGTCTGATTAACAAGGAAGAAGCACGCTTCCGGGCCGCCAACAAGGAAAATTTCTAGAGGGCGGCGTTAACGCGGCCTGATTGGAGACAAGAAAGATGGAACGCGAACAAGCGGTACGATTGACGCAAAACCTGCTGCGCAAGATGGTCGAACGCGATGGTTCAGACCTTTTCCTGACGTCAGGATTCCCGCCTGCGATCAAGGTCGACGGCACGATTCACAAAGCGACTGACACACCCTTGTCGACGGACCAGGCGACGATGATGGTTCGTTCAATCATGAACGACAAGCAAATCAAGGAATTTGACGCGACCAAGGAGTGTAACTTCGCGATCGCGCCGCAGGGCATCGGTCGTTTTCGTGTCAGCGCATTTATCCAGCAGGGCATGGTTGGCGCCGTGTTGCGCACGATTACGACGGAAATTCCGACGTTGGAAGATCTCGAGCTACCGCCAATCCTGAAGGACATCGTGATGAACAAGCGTGGCTTGTGCATCGTAGTTGGTGGTACGGGTTCCGGTAAGTCGACGACGCTCGCGGCGATGATCGGTCATCGCAACGAAAATTCCCGCGGCCATATTATTTCGATCGAGGATCCGGTCGAATACGTTCACCCGCATAGGGGTTGCGTCATTACGCAGCGCGAAGTCGGCGTGGACACGGAAACCTGGCATGCGGCCCTCAAGAACACGCTGCGCCAGGCACCGGATGTGATTCTGATCGGCGAAATTCGTGACAAGGAGACGATGGAGTACGGTATTCAGTTCGCCGAGACCGGTCACCTGTGCCTCGCGACGCTACACGCCAACAGCGCAAACCAGGCGATTGACCGCATTATTAACTTCTTCCCCGAAGAGCGTCGCCAGCAATTGCTGATGGATCTCTCGCTGAATACCAAGGCTTTCGTATCCCAACGACTGATACCGCGCGAGGGCGGTATTGGCCGAATCGCCGCGATGGAAATTCTGCTCAATACGCCGCTGATTCAGGAGCTCATCTTCAAAGGTGAGGTTGGCCAGATCAAGGAAATCATGGCCAAATCGACGCGTCTCGGAATGCAGACCTTCGATCAGGCGCTGTTCCTGTTGTACGAAGAGGCCACCATTACGTACGAAGAGGCCATGCGTAATGCAGACTCGAAGAATGAGCTGCGTCTGCGTATCAAACTTGAAAGCAAGCGCGACTCGTCGATAGCCGACCAGCAGTCGGAAAGCCTGCGCATCATGGAAGAAGACACAGCTCAGACTTTCTGAGCGCAAGGAACGCCTGACAGATGAACGTAAAACCGCTGCTCAAGTTGATGGTAGAGAAGAAGGCTTCGGACCTTTTCTTTGCTCCGTACGCACCGGCCAAGATCAAGATCGAAGGCAAGATCATCCCGGTGAACAAGCTCGAAATGACGCCCAAGATGGTCAAGCAGGCGGCACTCGAGCTGATGACCCAGGAGCAAATGGACGTCTTCACCAAAGAGCTCGAGATCGATTTCGCGCTTTCGGAGGAGGGGCTCGGCCGATTCCGTGTCAATATCTTCCACCAACGCGGCAACGTGGCGATGGTGTTGCGATTCATCACGGCTGAACTGCCGACACTCGATGAGCTCGGCATGCCGCCGCAGCTAAAAGAGCTTGTCATGCTGAAGCGTGGCCTGATCCTGATGGTGGGCGCGACGGGCGCCGGCAAATCAACGACACTCGCGGCGATGATCAATCACCGCAATGAAAAGACCTCGTCTCACATTATTACTATTGAGGATCCGATCGAGTTCCTGCACCCGAACAAGCAGTCAATCGTCAATCAGCGAGAAGTGGGTCTGGACACCGTCTCCTATAATCGCGCACTGAAAAGTGCGATGCGTGGTGCGCCTGACGTTATTCAGATCGGCGAGATTCGCGACACTGAATCCATGCGTGCTGCCCTGGATATGGCGGGCACCGGCCATCTCGTACTTGCAACCGTGCACTCGAACAATGCACCGGAGACGCTGGACCGCGTGATCAACCTGTTCCCGCAGGAGCAGCATGGCCAGGTCTTCATGGACATTGCGCATTACCTGCGCGCGATCCTTTCGCAACGTCTCGTGCGTGCTCGCAACGGCAAGCTCGTTGCCGCGGTCGAGCTCATGCTCAATACACCCCACATCAAGGACCTGATCCTGAAGGGTGATATTTCAGCCGTTAAGGAAGCGCACAAAGACTCAGGCGAACAGGGCATGCAGAACTTCGACGAAGCGTTGCTACAGTTGTACAAGGACGGCACAATCACGCTCGAAGAAGCCATGTCGCATGCCGATTCGCGTTCCAATCTCGAAGCGAAGGTTAACTTCGGCGGCTGACAATCGGTCTCGATAGCTACCAGACGACCGTTGCCGCATCGAAGACGGGGCCATCCACACACACCCGTTTCATCGCGTCGCCATCAGGTGTCGCGATCTTGACCGTACACCCCGCACAGCCTCCGACGGCGCACGCCATGAATTCCTCCAGAGATACCTGGCAGGGCAGCTCGTATCGCGCCGCCAGATCTGCAACCGCTTTGAGCATGGGCGTCGGGCCACAGGCAAAGACTTCTACCCTGGCGAGCTCCTCGGCTGACAACGTCGCGAGCCACTGGTCCGCGAGGTCCGTAACGTAGCCGTTGTGACAGCCTTCGTAGCCCTGCAGGCTTGTTAGCCTGGTTGGTATGCCCCAGCTCTCGAGCAGCGGCATCGTGCTGCAAACTTCATCGGCGACACCGACAATCTCGAGCGACGATTTTTGCAACTCGAACGGGAACGGGATTTCCGAACCGAGGATTGCGAACGGCTTCCAGTCCTCGTCGTTTTGGCGGAGCCAGTCGGCGATATAGACCATGGGCGGAATGCCTACGCCGCCCCCGATCAGGAGCGTATTCGGGCGCTCGGCAGACATCCGGAATGGCTGGCCAATCGGGCCGAGCACACTGACTTCGTCACCGGGTTTCTTTTGCGACAATAGCCGTAGTCCGTCGCCGACAATTTTGTAGAGAATCTCGATCCAGTCGTCACCGACCCGCATGATGGAGAGTGGCCGGCGCATCGGCAGCGATTCGTCGCAAGTGATATGCACGAAACTGCCGGGCTCGGCCGCCACAGCGCACTTGGGTGCGCGAATACGCATGATGAACTGATCGCCGGCAAATTCTTCAATCGCCAGGATTTCGCCGTCCTGGACGAAAATCGTGTCGCGATTTGCCTGGGCCTTTTTCTGCGCTGTCGTCGTCACCGCGCCGCCATGGTTTTGCCGACACGATCGAGCACGGCCATGCGGATGGCAACGCCGTTAGTTACCTGCTGAGTGATGACTGACTGCGGGCCATCGGCCAATGATCCCTCGATTTCGATGCCACGGTTCATCGGACCCGGGTGCATAACGATGGCGTCTGGCCTGGCGAATTTCATGCTTTCGTGACTGACGCCGTAATTTGCGAAGTACTCGTCAATTCCCGGTATGCCGTCCAGGTTGCCAATGCGCTCGCGTTGAATGCGCAGCGCCATGACGACATCGGCATCCTTGAGCCCCTGTTCGAGGTTGTCGACTATCCTCGCGCCCGGAACCCTGTCCGCATCAGGTGCCAGTATCGGCGGCGAAATAAGGCGCAAGTCGCCAACACCCAGCGTTGTCAGCGCGTGCGTCGCCGACATGGCGACGCGCGAATGGCGAATATCGCCGACGATCGCAACGGCCAGGTTCTCAAAATCTCCTTTGTGCTGACGTATGGTCAGGACGTCGAGAAGACCCTGGGTCGGGTGCGATACGTCTGATTCGCCCGCGTTCAAAATGCTGACGTGTGGCAGGACATGCCTTGCTATGTAGGCGGGTACGCCGGCGCTCGCATCGCGAACGACCATGACGTCGACCTGCATCGCCTCCAGCGTGTAGATCGTGTCGAGAATGCTCTCGCCTTTCTTGCGAGACGAAGTATTGACGTCCAGGTTCAGGACGTCAGCGCCGAGGCGGTGGCCGGCAAGATCAAACGACGCGCGCGTGCGTGTACTGGCCTCAAAGAACAGGTTGGCGACGGTGCGGCCGGCGAGCGACCGGCTGCGCGCAGGTAACTCGCCTGGTTCCGTCAGGTAACCTGTCGCATCGTCGAGAATTTCGTTGAGTAGTGCCTTGTCGAGACCTTTAAGGGTCAGGAGGTGGCGCAGATTGCCGTTTCCGTCGAGTTGCAGCGCAGCTTCATCGGGAAACGGCTCATTCGGGTTGGCAGCATTCATCGGGGCGCAATTCTACCCGGACGATAGATATCTTTCAGCGATAAATACAGCCGCTGCGCTGTCAATCTCGTCTTTTGAAATGCGACCGCGGCTACCGGACTGGCGCGCGTTCTTGAGAACGCGTTCTGCTTCGACCGATGTATAGCGTTCGTCAACGGTTTCGACCGGCAGTCCGAACACTTTGAGCTGTTCGATGAAACCCTCGACCTGCTCCTGAATGTCGCTGGGCGACCCGTCTGCGTGCGCCGGCATGCCAACGACAAGCTCGGTGGGGCGCCACTCGCCGAGCAATGCGGCGATCTTTGCTGAATCCACGCCGGTGTCGCGATTTGCAATGATACCGAGGGGGCTCGCGGAACCGGTCACGTCCTGCCCAACCGCAACGCCTATGCGCCGCAGCCCGTAGTCGAAGGCAAGAATCGTGCGGGGTTTGGACAAGTCAGGCGTGTCCGGCATCCGGCGCCATACAGGTGATGTCGATACCAAGCGTGCGCGCCGCGAAATCCCAGCGGTCGGCAAACGGTGTGTCAAACACGATTTCACGGGTCGCCGGCACACTCAGCCAGGAATTAGCCAGCATTTCTTCCTCGAGTTGACCGGCCTCCCAGCCGGCATAGCCGATGGCGACGAGTGTCTGTTCGGGACCATCGCCGGTTGCCATTGCGTCGATGACATCGCGGGATAAGGTCAGACAAATATCGTCCGACACGGCGAGCGTGTTTTCGTAGGTGCGCTCAGGTCCGTGCAGTACAAAACCGCGCTCCGTGCCAACGGGTCCGCCCGATAGCACCGGACTCGAAGCCGTATCGGGATCCGCATCATCGACCGAGAGTTGCTCAAACAAGCCGCCGAGCTTCAGCGTGGTCGGTCGATTGATGACAATGCCGAGTGCGCCATCGTCGTTATGTTCACAGACAAGCGTTACGGTCGTGCTGAAATTCGGATCCAGCATGCCCGGCATTGCGATAAGTAGTTGATTTGTCAGGGAGCCATCCGGTTGCATACGGACAGTATCGGCCGATCAGTCGCTGCGTACAAGTTGCTCCGTGAACAGGAACTTGTACTCGAATACGACGGTGTCGTATTCGCTCGCCATAGGCGCGGGAAACTCGTCGAATGGCGATGCACGCTGGATGATGTCGACCGAAGCGAGGTCGAGGAGTGCGGAGCCGCTTGATCTGCTGACTGCCGCCTCCAGGAGCTCGCCCGATTCAGCGATCCGCACGAGCAGCGTGGGACTGCCGGTCAGGTCCTCAATTGGCCCGAGTTCGGGCAAGTAAGCCGCACCGACTGCCTCGATACGGCGCTTCCAGGACT
>Ga0316192_10000055_pt1 | contig 65936 bp, 39 predicted proteins | sample MerIslwburrow_MG_FD_204931 | JGI IMG/M metagenome (GOLD analysis project Ga0316192, IMG submission 204931) | Coastal sediment microbial communities from Maine, United States - Merrow Island worm burrow | ecosystem: Environmental > Aquatic > Marine > Coastal > Sediment | place: USA: Maine...
ACGGTGTTATGATGTCCCAAGGCTTAAATCCTCTTGTTTTTACGGTGTTTGTTTGCACTTCCATTGTATCAACCTGTTGGGATTTAAGCCTTTTTATTATTTGTTAAGTGGGACAGCAGTGACATAGAGTCGTTTGGCTAGACTTAGCAGGCCATGGGTTATCAGGCAGCAACCGTCAAAAATACACCATGTCAGCCTTTGGAGAGGATGTTGCCGCAGTTGTTAATAAAATAGGGGCCGACAATATTATTTTGGTTGGTCACTCTATGGGAGGGCCTGTAGCGATTGAAGCAGCCAAACTATTGGGCAATAAAGTAACCGCTATTGTTGGGGTGGACGCCTTCTACATACCCTTTGAATACCCTAAAACTGAAGCTGCAATTAGCAGGTTTGCAAAACCTTTTAAAGATGATTTTTATAATGCATCTGAGCAAATGGTTCGTTCCATGTTTACGCCAGAGGCTGACCCACATTTAATTCAATCAATTGTGGCGCAGATGTCTACTGCAAATAGAGAAATGGGCGTTAGTGCAATATTTGAGATTTTCAGATGGAATGCAAAGCATGTCCCTTCAGTCTTGGACAAATATTCACAAAAGCTTCGTAACATAAATGGAGCACCAACAGTAGGAGAAACCGCCTTACACAACAGTGTCACCCTGGTTCCTGGCGTAGGTCATTTTGTAGCACAAGTTAAACCGGATGCATTTAATAAAGCATTAAATAAAATAATTGCCGAGTATTAAGTTCATTAGGCAAATAGATACGGAACAATATCAACCAACACTAAAAATATTCAATGCATGGAGCAATAACTAACAGAGATGCTCCAGAGCTAATTTTTGGATTTTTATACTTAAGAGGTAGAGGCATGAAGTCTTTCAATGCACTTAATTCACCGTTTATTTCTAAATTAGACCACACTAAATCCCGCAGCTTTAAACTATTCTTATTATCTATCGCAGTTATCTTATCAATAATAGGCACACCAAAGCCTGCACTTGCACAGACACCTCTTCCATCTTTTGGTGACCCTATGTTGCAGGAATGCTTTAATGAACAGGCAATAACTAATGGTTGGCTATTTGCAGAAGATGTCATTGCACTAACTTGCCAAAATAGAGGTATCCAAGATGCCTATGGATTGGAACAACTTGTTAATTTAAACACGCTCGACCTAACTGATAACAACATCGAAGATATTCACCCAATAGTGTACGGAGTGAATGGCCCGCTCCCCACTAAAGAGTTACGCCTCGGCAATAACCGCATTACTGACATACAACCCTTGCAAGCATTTTATGAGCTGGAGGTATTATGGCTATCCGGCAATACCGGCATCGATTGGTATCAATTAAGGTCAATCATTAATCAAAATCCAGGACTCACACAACTGGGCTTGGGCAGCATTCACTTTGATGAAACCGGCATCCCAGGTTTCAGTATCCCCGTCGATCAGATTATAGCACTGGATGTCAGCAACACGGGGATTGAAGGCCTGTGGGGACTGGAGCAATACAGCAGCCTGGAAAGTTTAGATGCCAGCAATAACCGTATCACTGATCTTAACCCACTGTTTGGTTCTAATGGCCCTCTGCCCATTAAAGAACTGCACTTGAGCAACAACCGTATTACTGACGTACAACCCCTGCAACAATTTTATAATCTCACCATGTTATGGCTATCAGATAATGCCAGTATCGATTGGAATCAGCTGCAACAGATCATTAATCAAAACCCAGGACTCACCCAACTGGGCTTAGGCGGCATTCACTTTGATGAAACCGGCATCCCAGGTTTCAGTATCCCCGTCAATCAGATTGTAGCGCTGGATGTCAGCAACACGGGGATTGAAGGCCTGTGGGGACTGGAGCAATACAGCAGCCTGGAAAGTTTAGATGTCAGCAATAACCGTATCACTGAGCTTAACCCCCTGCTTGGTTCCAATGGCCCTCTGCCCATTAAAGAACTGCGCCTGGGCAACAACCGTATTACTGACGTACAACCCCTGCAACAATTTTATAATCTCACCGTGTTATGGCTATCAGACAATGCCAGTATCGATTGGAATCAGCTGCAACAGATCATTAATCAAAACCCAGGACTCACCCAACTGGGCTTGGGCGGCATTCACTTTGATGAAACCGGCATCCCAGGTTTCAGTATCCCCGTCGATCAGATTATAGCACTGGATGTCAGCAACACAGGGATTGAAGGCCTGTGGGGACTGGAGCAATACAGCAATCTGGAAAGCTTGAATGCCAGCAACAACCACATTACTGAGCTTGACCCACTGCTTGGCTCCAATGGTCCTCTGCCTATTAAAGAGCTGCGCCTAGAGAATAATAATATTACCGACGTACAACCTTTACAGTTCTTTTATAACCTCAACATATTATGGCTATCCGGCAATACCGGCATCGATTGGTATCAATTAAGGTCAATCATTGATCAAAATCCTGGGCTGACCCAACTGGGCTTAGGCGGCATTCACTTTGATGAAACCGGCATTCCAGGTTTCAATATCCCCGCCGATCAAATTGTAGCACTGGATGTCAGCAACACAGGGATTGAAGGCCTGTGGGGACTGGAGCAATACAGCAATCTGGAAAGCTTGAACGCCAGCAATAACCGTATCACTGATCTTAACCCACTGTTTGGTTCTAATGGCCCTCTGCCCATTAAAGAACTGCACTTGAGCAACAACCGTATTACTGACGTACAACCCCTGCAACAATTTTATAACCTGACCGTGCTATGGCTATCAGGCAATGCCAGTATCGAGTGGGATCAGCTGCAACAGATCATTAATCATAACCCTGGACTGACCCAACTGGGCTTGGGCGGTATCAACCTTGATTTCCAAGACTTTCCATTCTTCAGTTTTCTAGCAGATCAAATCACCGCACTGGATGTCAGCAACACAGGCATTGCAAACCTAAACGGGCTTGAACAATACAGCAATCTGGAAAGCTTGAACGCCAGCAACAACCGCATCACTGAGCTTGGCCCACTGCTTGGCTCCAATAGTCCTCTGCCCATTAAAGAACTGCACTTGAGCAGCAACCGCATTACTGACATGCAACCCCTGCAACAATTTTATAACCTCACCGTGCTATGGCTATCAGGCAACAGCGGTATCGATTGGAATCAGCTGCAACAGATCATTAATCAAAACCCTGGACTGACCCAACTAGGCTTAGGCGGCATCAACCTTGATTTCCAAGACTTTCCATTCTTCAGTTTTCTAGCAGATCAAATCACCGCTCTGGATGTCAGCAATACCGGCATTACGAATCTAGATGGGCTTGAACAGTACAGCAATCTGGAAAGCTTAGATGCCAGCAATAACCACATTGCAGAGCTTGGCCCACTGTTTGGTTTTAATGGCCCACTGCCCATTAAAGAACTGCGCCTAGGTAATAATCGCATCACTGACATACAATCTTTACAGTCATTTTATAACTTCAATGTGTTATGGCTATCGGGCAATGCAGGCATCGATTGGAATCAGTTAAGGTCGATCATTGATCAAAACCCAAAACTAACCCAGCTCGGCCTGGGCGGTATTAACTTTGATCAACCTGTCATTCCAACATTCAATATTCCCAGGGATCAGATTATTGCATTGGATGTCAGCAACACTGGCATTATGTATTTGGACGGACTTGAAGAGTACAGCAGTTTAGAAAGCCTCGATGCCAGTGATAACAATATCCTAGATATTTCTCCTGTAATGTTTGGGATAAACGGCCCATTGCCTTTAAAAGAACTGCACCTGAGCAACAACCGCATTACAAACATACAACCCTTGCAATCATTTTATGATCTCACGGTGTTATGGCTATCGAATAATACAGGCATCGATTGGCATCAGTTAAGGCCAATCATTGATCAAAATCCAGGACTCACCCAACTGGGGCTAGGCGGTATTAACTTTGATCAACCCAGTATTCCACTGTTTAATATACCCATAGACCGGATTATCGCTCTGGATATGAGCAACACCGGCATTATGAATCTGGATGGACTTGAAGAGTACAGCAGGTTGGAAAGCCTCGATGCCAGTGATAACAATATTGTCAATATTTACTCATTATTCGGCTCTAATGGCCCTCTATCAATTAAAGAACTTAGATTAGCCAATAACCACATAACAGATGTACAACCTCTGCAACAATTTTATGATCTCACGATGCTATGGCTGTCGGGCAATACAGGTATCGATTGGAATCAGTTAAAGCCAATCATTGATCAAAATTCAGAACTGACCCAACTGGGCTTGGGCAGCATTAACTTTAATCAACCCAACATGCCCGCATTCTATCTACCTGTAGATCAGATCACCGCACTGGATGTCAGCAACACAGGCATTGCAAACCTAAACGGGCTTGAACAATACAGCAATCTGGAAAGCTTAGATGCCAGCAATAACCGCATTGCCGAGCTTGGCCCACTGTTTGGTTTTAATGGCCCACTGCCCATTAAAGAACTGCGCCTAGGTAATAATCGCATCACTGACATACAACCTTTACAGTCATTTTATAACTTCAATGTGTTATGGCTATCGGGCAATACAGGCATCGATTGGTATCAGTTAAGGTCGCTCATTGATCAAAACCCAAAACTAACCCAGCTCGGCCTGGGCAGTATTAACTTTGATCAACCTGTCATTCCAACATTCAATATTCCCAGGGATCAGATTATTGCATTGGATGTCAGCAACACTGGCATTATGTATTTGGCCGGACTTGAAGAGTACAGCAGGTTGGAAAGCCTGGATGCCAGCAATAATAACCTTATGGAAATAAACTCATTATTTCTGCTGCAAAACATTAGGTTAGTTGATCTACATGGAAATTTATATATTCCCTGTGACCAACTAGATCAACTGGAAGGAATGGTAAGTATTGAATCAGTGATTCGACCAGCAACTTGTATTATTGGATATGCACCGGATATAACGATCCAATTCCCAATTGACGGGATAATGACCATAGAAGGGTGGACTGAAACATTAATCGGATCAGCATATGATTTTGAAGATGGTGATTTAAGCGCAAGCATCTCATGGAACTCAAGCCTCTCTGGTTTACTTGGAACAGGCACTCCTCTCGATGTTCAATTTGTACCAGGGGTACAAACTATTACAGCAAGCATAACCGACTCAAGTGGCAATACTAAGAGCCAATCAGTTCAGATTGAGGTTATTCCAAATGAGGCCCCCGTCGTTATTATCGCGTCTCCTTTACCAGAAAGCGTTGTTATGGAGGGCAACCCAGTCATATTTGCTGGAGATGCAACGGACGCTGAAGATGGCAATTTATCTACTGCCATCATCTGGAATTCAAACCTCGATGGGGCATTAGGCAGCGGCGCTTTTATAGAGCATCAATTGAGTGTTGGTATTCATACCATCACAGCCACTGTGAGCGATAGCTTGGGTAAAACCGATTCGACTTCTGTGGTCGTAACTGTTGAACTCAATAACGTTCCAACACTGGATCTATTGAGTCCCACAACACCGGTAACGCTCTTTGAAGGCATCGACCTCGCCTTGCAAGCTACAGCCAATGATGTGGAGGATGGCGATCTCACAGCAGCCATTGCCTGGAGTTCTAACCTCGATGGCGCATTGGGCAGTGGCGGTAATGTCCTACAGCAATTAAGCATTGGTGCTCATACCATCACAGCCATCGTAAGCGATAGCTTGGGTAAGAGTGCCTCGGCTTCTGTGGTCGTAACTGTTGAATTCAATAATGCGCCTACTTTGGATCTATTGAGTCCCACAACACCGGTAACGCTCTTTGAAGGCATTGATCTCGCCTTGCAAGCTACAGCCAGTGATGTGGAGGATGGTGATCTCACCGCAACCATTGCCTGGAGTTCTAGCCTTGATGGCGCATTGGGCAGTGGTGGCAATGTCCTGCAGCAATTGAGTATTGGTGTTCATGCCATCACAGCCACCGTAAGCGATAATCTGAGCAAGACTGCCTCTGCCTCGGTGATGATCACAGTAGAACTCAATAATGCTCCGACACTGGAAATGCTAACAACACCAGTCACCATTTTTGAGGGCACCAACCTGACATTACAAGCTACAGCCAATGATATTGAAGATGGTGATCTCACAGCAGCCATTGCCTGGAGCTCTAACCTTGATGGCGCTCTAGGCAGTGGCGGTAATGTTCTACAGCAATTAAGCATTGGTGTTCACACCATCACAGCTACCGTCAGTGATAGTTTGGGTAAAAACACTTCAGATTCTGTAGTGGTTACCGTGGAGGTTAACAATGCACCTACTCTGGAGATACTAACAACACCAGTCACTATTTTTGAAGGCATCAGCTTGACATTACTTGCTACGGCTAATGATGTAGAAGATGGTAATCTCACAGCAGCTATCGCTTGGAATTCTAACCTTGATGGTGCTCTAGGCAGTGGCGGCAGTGTAGCCTCTCAATTGAGCATTGGCGTCCACACACTTACGGCAACTGTTTCAGACAGTCTGGGTAAAAATGACTCTGCTTCTGTAGTAGTAACTGTAGCGGTTAACAATACTCCAACACTAGAGATACTAACCGCACCAGCAACCATCTTTGAAGGCACAAGTATCACACTACAGGCTACAGCCGCTGATGTGGAAGACGGTGATCTCACTGCATCCACTGCCTGGAGTTCTAACCTCGATGGCGCATTGGGCAGTGGTGGTAATGTCCTACAGCAGTTGAGTATTGGTGTTCATACCATCACAGCCATCGTCAACGATAGCTTGGGTAAATCTGCCTCGGATTCTGTGGTCGTAACTGTTGAACTCAATAATGCACCAACAGTGCAGATCTTAAACCCAGCAGCACCAGTAACCTTTTTTGAGGATACTAGTCTTACGTTGCAAGCTACAGCTAATGATGTAGAAGATGGCAATCTCTCTTCTTCAATCGTATGGCACTCAAGTGTAGTTGGTGAGTTAGGTACAGGATCCAATATCTCAGTTACTTTACCTATTGGAACACATGCTGTCAGCGCAACAATTACTGACAGCCTGAGAAAAACAGCTATTGAAACTACTCAAATTACCGTAGAGTTTAATAACCCACCGATAATCACTATTACATCACCTTCCGATGGTTTTATTATTGAAGATGGTCTCTCTATCACGTTGAGCGCCATTAGCTCAGATATCGAAGATGGCAATTTGACCTCTTCTATAGAGTGGCATTCCAGCATCATTGGCCATCTTGGTACTGGCAATAATTTATCCGTACAGTTGCCTCTAGGCAATCACAACATAGACGCCACCGTGTCTGATTTGAATGGGAAACGCGCAAATGCAGTCAATACTATTTCAGTATCAATGCCTCCACTTATTTCATACTGTACAGCAGAAGGAAGAGATGCAAATAGGGAATGGATTGACCAGGTATCTATTGCTGGAATAACAAATATAAGTCATTCCCAAGGAGGTTATGGAGACTTTTGGGGGCTTGGGCCAATCTATTTAAACCATGGTAGCAATACAGTCACACTCACGCCAGGATCCTCAAGAAATGCGCGTAATGAACAATGGAATGTATGGATAGATCTTAACCGTGATGGCATATTTGCTGACAATGAGTTGCTGCTTTCCACAAGTGAATCAGGCGTTATTAATGGTTCAATTACAATCCCAACAAGCGCTATAACCGGAAACACGCGTCTTCGCATTGCCATGCGCAGTAGAGGCTGGCCATCAAGTTGCGGAACATTCAGACGAGGAGAGGTTGAAGATTACCGTGTAATTTTACAGCTTTAACTGTATTTTTTACATTATGTAACGTAGATGATTAATAACCAACCATCTGCATAAAAAAGCATATACTCAGGGGTCAGAATAGTAAAATATTCTGACCCCTGAGTATATGGCTACGACAATAAACAAGGATGCGATACACACCATACCCACTTAGTATAAAACCCATCATTCAACAGATTCATCATTCCTCAGGATTTATAATTCTAAAACCAACCAATACTTGCGCGAATAAAAAGATACCTACTACTATCTTTACTAAATTTCAGCATCTTTAATAGCTTAAAGACACTGTTTTTAATGTCCTTAACACACTACTAAGTTAGTGAATTTTGCCTACCCAACTCTACTTTCAAGTAGAGAACTTGAATCCTAAAGCCCAATATTTTCCGTGAAACCATCTATAACGCTTGATTAAAAGGCTCATTATTTTCCGCGTATATTCACTACGCATGCAACAGCAACCTTCATTAACACCCCCTGATTTATCAGGCTAACTCTTGCAGATTTGGAGTGACCTATATGAATAATTGCCTAATACGTCTTAATAATATCTTTAAAAATAAACATTTTATTCAGATGCTGTGTGTTAGGCTTTACACTATCAGATAACACCCAGGCAAACTCTATAGATCTCACTTTTGATGCCGATGTATTTTCATCATGGGGTACAGGTTATTGCGCTCGCATCAAGGTAACGAATACAGGATCAACTCCTGTTTATCACCCAACTGATGTCAGCTTTTCATTAGCATCCAATACCACTATTAGTTCAAGCTGGAACGGAATAGTCAGCCGTGAGGAAGTGCGAATAAAAGCAGTCTATCCTCCCTGGATTGCAGCACTTGCCCCAGGCACCTCAAAGAGCCACTTCGGCTTTTGCACCTCTGGCGTTTCCCGCCCTGTGTTTAATCTGAACTTAATTACTGATACACCAGAACCCACCAAAGCACCCGCTGAATTTTCTACAAAAAAATATCTTTTCATCTTGGGCAAATAGATACTGCGCGAATATACTGGTTACTAATACAGGTAGTCGGGCAGCACGACCCGAAGGCATACGATTTTTACTGGCACCTGACACTCAAATAAAAAACAGCTGGAATGGTACTGTCACCCGCACCGGTGAAACTATTAATGTGATCTACTCAAGCTAGGCGAGTCAACTTCAGGTTGGTCAAACCCAGCAATACTTTCGTTATTGCGCTTCAGGCACGGGGCGTCCTTACGATCTTTATATCTATGAAGATAGTTCAGAAGATCTACCTACAAATTCAACTACAACAGGCATTGCTTCCGCAGAAGTTACACCTGAAACCAACATTCAAATTACCGCCCCCTACAGCGATGATGAAAATAAAAACAATTCAATTTCTATAGCGTACAAGTAGCAGTTTGAGAGTAACTGGACAACATGGAAAACCAATTCTGCACATTTTGTGCACACCATACACTTTCATGGTTACAGATCTACAAGCCGGTGCATGCTATGACATTCGCATCACCTTCAGTGATCCGGATGGAGTAACTGGCAACAGCACACAGATCATCTCCTCACTAATACTTACTGGTAGCGATAACAATAGCTCCGCTGCTTTCGCACGCGGCATCAACCTACCCAACACATCACGCATGATACTCTCTAAAGCGGACATCGCCCGCTGGAAGTGCTGGGACATCAACACCATGCGCATTGGCTTTGGCTTTGGCTTTGGCTTTGGCTTTGGCTTTGGCTTTGGCTTTGGCTTTGGCTTTGGCTTTGGCAAGGATGATCCAACCTCCTCTTACACCGATGCACCGGTTGAAGGCGATATTTGGTTGCCCTATACCCAAAGCAAAGCCCGATTGCAGCAGTGGTTTACCTGGATGGCTGAGTACAATATTACCGCCATGATTACACTTGATCAGCTCTGGGGTGATGGCATTCCTGAGATGTGGGGCAATCAAGGCAACAACCCATATCTGCAACACAGGGTAACGCTGGCAGGCGAGATGACCGAATGGTTAGGTTAGCCAACTTTCCAAATGTAAAATATCTTGAAGTGTGGAATGAGCCCAATCCCTACAGCAATCTCTACCGGGACTATTTTCTACCCACTGACCCACTGTTGTTAAAGAGATTAGAAGCGTCAATCAACAGATAGAGATTATCTGCATGTCACCTTTTGACTGGGGACTGCTGCAGGGATTAAAGAACTGGGATGGCGTTCCCGGAACAGGCATAACCTACAGCACTTACGACATCAACCGGGTACGCCAACAGGTCCACATCATCACTGAGTTCATGCAGTGGACTCAGTTAAAAGTCATCATTACCGAGTTTGGGGCCTTAAGATGGGCAAAGGATTCCGACAAATATCTGAATCATCTTATTGCAGTCTTTGAAGAGCGCAAGGTTGAGTGGATATTCCATAGCATGGCCGGGTGGAATGGCTGGAATCCAACATTTACCGCTGACCGGGAAGAGTCCCAAGAACCACATGGGGGCGACGAAACACCAGCATTACAGATATTGAAACACTATTGGCAATTGAATCAGCAGGAATAAACAAAGGCCAAACAAAAGCCTGACTAACAGTCTCGAAACGAGCAGCTGAGCCAATTAGGTTTAGGATTTATCCTAACCTATTGGCCAGCTCAGTCTAAAATGAATCTAGTGTGAAGCTATTCAGATTTTTTAATCTGTCCGACAATGACCGTAGATCCACCAAAGTCATATTCGCAATCACCTGCCCGTCTTGCATCGACCGCAACGGCATCAGCATCGCCTTCATAAACAATTGAATATCCACTTCCTTCCAGCTCATTTCGAGCATCCATTGCACCACTTACATCCTGTTTTGCAACAATTTTTGTAACAATCATTGACATGACTGCGATCCTCCATTTTGATCAGGGTTAACTCATTGCTCGGGTTATTATCAATCTATAGCAGGAATCCTTCACATTACAACATAACCGCTTCAGATAACCCTCTAACCAGAAACGGCTGTTCACATTCTGAAACAGGCATTCTGCCTGCCTATGCCAAGCTATACTGAAAGCATCAGAGATGGGTTCTTTTTATAGGGGACAGTTCTATTGCTCGTAATAACTATTATGTATTAAGCAATATGCAATTCAATCAGATATTAAGAATGAAAGCTGCCTGAGCACTTTTTATGACAAGTTTTTTGAAATCTCTTCGCATCTATAGCGCCCTGGGGCTTTTACTGTCACTGATCACATCAGGTGCTTCTGCCGAGCAAAAACATGGCAGACTGGTACTCTCATTTGATGACGGCCACCCAAGCTGGATATCCATTATTGCACCTGAATTATCACGAGTGGGCGGTACCGCAACAGCCTATGTTAACAATACTCAAATCCACGCTGGGTTAATCTCCTTTGAAGAACTGCGCCAACTGCAAAATCATTACCATTGGGAAATCGGCACCCACACTTACAACCATTATGATGCTACTGTCTATCTTGAATTACATGGCCTGCCACATTGGACAGAGATGGAGTTGGATAAGGCCATTGCAGAGCTGCAGGCTCAGGAATTAACCATCAAATCGCTAGTTTTCCCCTTTAATAAGTACGCAGAAGAACTAAAGAAAATTGTTTTGGCACGGGTCAGTAATTTTCGCCGGAAGGGTGATACTCCTCTACCACGCCCCAAAGAGGATGACCACTCTTTCCCAGGCAGATCCATTGACCTCGGACACTATATGCCCTTCACGCAGCTATCTAAATTAATTGATACCGCCCACCAGAAAAACCAAAGCCTGTATCTATATGGCCATCAGGTTTTACCAGATAATGAATTTATAGTTGATGAAGTTGTATCAGCAGACAAACGCACCCTGGTTGCCAGAGACCAGATTGAAATACCAGAAAATTCATCTTTGTGTCTGGTGCCTAATTCAGAGCAAGCATTAAAGTTTTCAGTCTTGGTAAAGCATATTGAAGGCAACACCATTACCGTCGCCAACAGAAATCTAAAACACCTCACCAAACCTGGCGCTCAATTTATTATTGGCCCCTGCCTAAGTTTACGGCTCTCAGATTTTCAGCACATGCTGGATTATGCGGCAGGAAAACTACACTTTAGTACAGTCAGTGAGGCATTGGGTGACTAGTACGGCTTCAAGATAATAATGCATTACTTGCACGAGATGAATGCGGGTTAAAATTAAAGCCGCCGCACAATAGTGATATAGGCAGTATACCCATCATAACCACCACCGGTCTCACCATAGCGCTCAGCATAACCCAGCCGCACTCTTAGCATCCAATCCCGGTAGATGCCAAAAAAGCCATCCAATACGACATCTTCGCCAAATTTGTAGCTACCCATGGAGTCATCCTTGTGCCAACCCAGGCTGACTGCAGCGCTGATTCCATCATCATCACTTATTTTCCAGTAACTGAAGGCAGTGGCGGCATAGCGCCGGTACCACTCTGGATCCCAGTAACCATTGTTAAGATCTTTCCTAAAACCAAACCAGTGTCCGGATACTCCAAGATCCAAGTTCAGGTCTTCTCCCCGATACACTGCTCTACGTGGAGCAAACTGAAATTCCCAACGACTGTTGTGATCAGAAAAGCGGGAGTAGGAGCCTCCACCATCAATAAAATATCGCAGACTTGGCTGCCAGGAGAGATTGAGGCTGCTTATATTCTGGCGGATCTTCAGCGATACTGAGCGGGGAGAGAGGGCATAGAGGTCGCGGTCATGCCTCAGATTGACTCGCCAGTTATCTGCAGGTTGATACGCCAGCCCCAGGCGATATATTCCATGTTTGGATTTACCGGAGACCTTTCCACTGCCAAGCCGTCCGCTCAGCAGCAGCTTGGGGTTGTAGCGGTGCTCTGCCCCAATCCACAGTTTCTTATGACTGATCTGCGAGTGTCCATTGATTGTCTCCAGCCCTGAGCCGCGCTTGGCTCGTAGATCTTCTCCTTCTATGCCTGCCTGCAGCTGGGTCTCGGGGGTGAGAAAGTGGGCACCAAAAAACTCCAGCCGCTGGATGCTGATATCATCAGAATCATTGGCATAGAAGACGCCCAGGTTAATATTGGAACGCAGGGATGTCCTTATGTAGCGATTAATATCTGCAGTATCTCCGCTCTCTGGCCTCACCGCCTCCAGTTTAGCCAGACTTTCTACAGCTTCGCGGGGTCTGTTACCCCCTTTCAATGCCACAGTGCGGGTGTAATTCAGCTCATAATCGTTTGGGTAGCTATCCAGCAAAGCATTATTAATGTACATGGCTTCAGTAGGCCGCTCAGCCCAGGCCAGCAGCCTTGACTTCTCACGCTGGTATACCTCTTCCGCACCAAAGTGTTCTCGGTAGCGCTCAAGGGCTTCTAGCGCAACGGCAAAGTCTCCACGCCAACTCTCCACCTTGATGTACTCCATCAAAACCTGCTTATCATCAGGGTGTCGGCCACAGTAGTCCCTAAAAGTTGCTGCGGCCTCATCCAAATCACCGCCCCACATCTGAGATCGAGCCAGATTCAGACGTGCTTGCTCCTCATCTGGTGACAATTCAACCACTCTTTGAAAACTTTCGCTGGCAACATGGTATTTACTCAGCCAATTTGCTAAGAGCCCCCTGTCATTCAGATATTCAGTATTATCCGGATCAAGGGCTACAGCACGTTCAATGGCATCAAAGGCCTGTTGAGGTTTTTTCAGTTCTGAATACACCTTCGACAGCTTGAAGTGAACAGTATGATCTTCAGGCAAATAGCGGACTACATTCTCCAGGGCCTCGGCAACAGCTTGAGTATTTCCGAGAGACCATTGGATATCTGCAACCCTCAACCACAGATCTGCTCTATCTGGATTCTGCTGTAGCAGGGATTGGTAAATCTCGATGGCCTGCTCCCATTTCCCAGCCATCTCAGCTTCAAGCCCAGCCTTTTTGCCTTCTTCGAGTGTTGGTGCTGCTACAAGTGATCCACTGAAGACCAAACTGAACAGCAGCATTGCCATCAAGATATGTAACTGTGTTTTCATTTACGCCAGCGCCTATCCCGTTTAACCCAAAGATCCATAGCAACACGCCCCATGGTGACAACATCAAACAGCAGGGTGGCGTAACGAATCGGTGTTATCAGAAGCCCTTTGAATACCATTTCCAAACGCTGTCCCTCTGAGATAATGGCAAGAATAGTGAGTGACACCACTGTCTCAACGGCAATGGTTACCCCCAGAGGTTCCCATAACTGCATCACCATCATCAATATCAAAGCCACTGGAAAGAAGAGTTTTTCCACGAGTGACATAAACAGCACCCAGCCCATCGGACGACCATATTTCAAAGTATGATCCATCCCCCAACGTTGTCGGTAAGGTTCTTGGGCCACTCGCCTTTCCCTTCCTTTCAACTCTTCGGCATTTGGTTGGCCCCGTCGATGCAACAGGTAGCGTTTCATCCCTTTGAAGGGGCTGCGTATTAGCTCATCAAAATAGTAACAGCTCTGTAGAAATGAAGAGGACCAAAGGTAGACCTGCTTTGGCAGATTCTGGATCTCCGGCTCAATGGAACGACAGTAGACATCTGTCAGCTGAATATTACGGTAACCCTGTTCCATTAAAGCAAAACCGATAAAGATATCTTCTGAGTTGGTGAGGTCATCTCCTAATATGGGCTCATAATGATCAAACAGCTCCTTAACAAATTTGCGTCGGTAGGCCACAGCACACCCCACCGGATTGATAATGCTGCCAAAAAAGATCATCTGCCCATGATAGATGAAGCGCTGCAAAAACATATAAAGCACACCGCGATAGAGATTTGTAATGAGTCGATCAAACCGATGTAGCCAGTTCTGATGCACCTCAACACTTACCTTTGGATTCTCCTCAAGAAACCGCTTGATAGGAGCATCTTCCCGCATCGCCAGCCGATCCCGCTCTCGCATGGGCAATACCACACCGCAGGCGCTGGCAATACCTGCCCCCTGGTACAGTTCCTGCACCAGTCGTTCGAGATAGTTTTCAGACTCCAGGATGGTGTCCCCATCCAGAATGATCTCTACATCAGACTCTGATTCACGGGCTTGGCGTTTAACAGTTGGGGTTTTACCAATGGGGTGGTGGCGTTTGATAACTTGCAGATCCAGATTGATGGACTGAGCAAATTTAGTAGCATACTCAGCAGTACGATCAGAGCTGCCATCATCCACCAGAAGTATTTTATTGGGTTTAAGGGTTTGCTTTGCCAGGGAGTCAAGACAGAGAACAATGTACTCCTCCTCATTGAGAGCGGGAATTACCACATCCACAGTGGCTTCACGCCAATCCTCAAGAGGTTTGGGTATCGTCTTGTCCGGGCCATGCAGCAACCCGATAATGCTTACAATAGTACTGGGACTAAGGACAAAATAGGGATTTGTCGCCATTGCACAGGAGGTCCTGTTTAGTTATTAAGCGGCGTGCTTTGTCTTCTTCTCTTCTACGGCTATTGCAATGAGGTTATCCAGCGTTGCCTCCAGGTTCCATTTCGGTTGAAAGGCAGTTAACTCTTTTAGCTGGCTTAAATCAGGCCGACGCCGCTGAATGTCCTCAAACTCAACACCGTATGCCTCATTATAGGACATAAATTCTACTTTTGATGAGCTACTTGATCGTGCTTGAACCAATTTGGCCAGCTCTTTGATCGATATCTCCCGGTCACTCCCTACATTGATTACTTTACCTGCTGCTTCTGGAGTTCCTGCGAGTAGATCAAGAGCAGCAATAGTATCTCTGACATCACAGAAAGAGCGTGTTTGTGTGCCGTCACCATAGACTGTAATCGGTTCTCCATTAACCGCCCGCTTGATAAAGGAGGGAACCACCATACCGTAGCGTCCTGTCTGGTGTGGACCAATCGTATTAAATAGCCTGACTATTTTGATGTTCATTTTGTGTTCACGATAGTAGGCGAAACCAAGGAACTCATCTGCCAGTTTAGTTACTGCATAGGCCCATCGCAGCCTGCCAGCGGAAGGGATGATGAGATTTGAATGCTCCTCAAAGGGAAGGTCATGACTAAAACCATAGACTTCAGAGCTGGAGGTGATCATGACTTCCGGACTCCAGGGATCCTTATGTACTGCACGAAGCACCCGCTCAGTTCCAGCCATATTGGTACTCATAACCTGAACGGGATCTTCCAAGACTTTCTTGACGCCCACCACTGCAGCTAAGTGATAAACACGATCTGCCCAGGAGACGGCACTGGCCAACTGCGGCCAGACAAGTATATCTGCACAATCAAAAAGCAAGCGGGGATTATCGATAAGCTTTGCAAGATTCTCTTCACGCCCGGTCGAGAGATTATCCACCACATGGACATGGTCTCCCTTGGCTAGATGGTATTCCACCAAGTGAGAGCCGATAAAACCAGCGCCTCCTGTTATTAATACATGCATATCTAGATAATCACCATTTAGCTGAACGAATTTTCGTTAGTACTATCGGCGCGGGATTTACAAAGTGATGAAATTTGTGAATAAAATTTCTATTTAATGAATGAATTGAAGTAAATATTGCAACATAATCACGATAGCTTTTGCTTGCTATGGCATAGGCTTTTGAAATCAAGAGGGCGGACGCCCCACATCTGCTGACAGCAGTAATAGGTAATTAAATCGAAATAAATCTCATAGATTTTTTTACTGGCGTATTTTAATTCTTCAAAAAGCAGTCATTCACTGCACCGCAAAAATGGTCCCTTTGCAATGGTCAAGTTTTCTGAAGGGACAGGCCAAGGCGGAACCCGTATAATTACCGTTTATATCTTTCCCACACTTTAAAAAACAGATTACCGTACCATGACGAAACAATATAAGGCCGCTGCCTTAATCTCAGGTGGTCTTGATTCCATGCTGGCAGCTCGTGCTATGCAGGAACAAGGCATCTATGTTGAAGGGCTCAATTTCTTCACCGGGTTTTGTGTAGAGGGTCATACCCATGCCATCCGGAAAAAAGATCAGGCTAAACCAAAACGGAATAATGCGCTTTGGGTGGCTGAACAGCTGGGCATAAAGCTCCATTTTGTGGATGTTGTGGAAGAGTATAAAGAGGTTCTGTTTAACCCGAAGCATGGTTATGGTGCGAATTTAAATCCTTGCCTGGACTGTAAAATCTTCATGGTTGAGAAGGCGCTTGAATGGATCAAAGAGAATGACTTTGACTTTATCATTACAGGCGAGGTGATTGGTCAACGGCCTAAATCACAACGCAAAGAGACGATGCCGGTTATTGCACGGGAGTCTGGTGCTGAGGGGCTACTGCTCAGGCCGCTCTGCGGAAAAAACCTCCCTGCAACCGTACCCGAACAGGAGGGCTGGATAGAGCGAGAAGGCTTGTTTGACTTTAGCGGTCGTACCCGCAAGCCTCAAATGGCCCTGGCCAAACAGTATGGTTTTGAAGAGTACGCACAACCTGCCGGTGGCTGCTGCTTTCTTACAGATGCTCCCTACTCCGTTAAACTGGCCGATCTCTGGAAGAGCCGGGGCGAGAAAGAGTACGAGCTGGATGACATCATGCTGCTCAAGGTTGGTCGACATCTTCGCCCAAAGCCCGAATTCAAGGTGATCATTTCACGCGAAGAAGGCGAGGGAAAATTTCTGCAGGGTTATAAAAACCAATACGTCAGCCTGAAAACCACCAGCCACGCTGGGCCACTGGCGCTACTGGATGGCAAGATATCACCCGAAGATCTGGAGCTTGCCGCCCGAATAGTCGCCCGCTACAGCCAGGGGCGCAGTGCTGATCAGGTAGAGCTTGAAGTTAGAGAGAAGGATGGCACGACTCAAACCTTATCTGTTGCGCCTATGGCACCACATGAAATACAGCCGGAGTGGCAACTATGAGCAACCCAGAAGATACCACTGTCGTTGATGCTCGCCGCCTGCTCTGCCCCATGCCTGTTATCCGAGTTCAAAATGCCGTAAAAAAACTGTCGCCCGGCGCCCGGGTTGAAGCCATTTGCACAGACCCCGGCGCACTGAGTGATATTCCAGCCTGGGCCCGAATCAACGGACACAAAATAATCCAAACCATCAGCAGAAACGATGAGCACATCATCACATTGGAAGTAGGTGAGAAATAGACATTATGGGCAACACCACTGCATCTGCTGAGCAGCGATCACAAGCTATTCAAAAGACAGCCGTGGTTGGGGCAGTAGTCAATATCCTACTGTCCGTAGTGAAAATATTTATCGGCATCATCGGCCAGTCACAATCATTGGTTGCAGATGGTATTCACTCCGTTTCAGACTTGTTATCTGACGGGCTGGTCTATTTTGTTGCACGTAAATCCCACCATGCCCCCGATGCAGAACACCCTTATGGCCATGGACGCTATGAAACCATGGCCACCATGGCCCTGGGCGGGTTTCTTATCATTGTTGCTGCAGGCATTGTTTGGGATGCCTTTGCACGCATGCTATCACCCGAGAAATTACTGGAGCCTAATGCCATCACATTAGTTGCTGCTACTCTTTCTATCTTGGCAAACGAAGGCCTGTTTCAATACACATTACGCATTGGGCGCGATTTTAAATCCAATCTACTCATAGCCAACGCCTGGCACCATCGCTCCGATGCTGTCTCATCCATTGTCGTGCTGGTGGGCATTATAGGAACCATGTCCGGGCTTCCCTATCTTGATGCTGTAGCCGCCATTGGCGTTGGTGTAATGGTTGGAAAGATTGGCTGGGATCTGGGCTGGGGTGCAGCACAAGAGCTAGTCGATTTAGGGTTATCGGATGAACGAGTTGCACTTATCCGGCGCATCATTCACTCAATCGACGGCGCAGAAGGTTTTCACATGCTGCGCACACGTAGCTTGGGCGGCCATGCCGCAGTGGATGTGCATGTCCGGGTCAACCCACGATTGAGCGTCTCAGAAGGGCACATGATCAGCCTGGTTGTTGAACAGCGTCTAAAAAAAGAGCTTGATGAGATTGAAGATGTCACCGTTCACATTGATGCAGAAGACGACGAATCAGCCATTCGTTCCAATAGCCTGCCACTACGTGCTGAGGTTATGGGGATATTGGATCAATGCTGGCAAGAGATGCCCTGCGTAATGCTACAGAACCAAATTATTCTGCATTACCTAGATGGCAAGATTGAGATAGACCTCTTTTTTCCAAAGACACAACTCTCACAACTGGGCGACATCGACCAGCTTGAATCAGCGCTACAACAAGCCATATCCAATAACAACAGTTTTGGAAAGGTACAGATATACATTGGATAGATTTTAAATCTCCTCGCTAAACAGCTCACATGTAGGGTGCACCATGCACACAACCAGTAAAACCATCCAACCCACCAACATTACAACCAAACATTAAATTTTAGTGGTACACCATTATCATATTTGGTACGGGAACCTCACCCTACTTGACTCAATCAAGGAGCAACCAGCACAGTAAGACGCAGTATTAGGAAGCGGGCAAACCCGTGATGTGCTCCTCAATAACAGCGTACAACTGGCTAATATCTATCGGCTTGGTCAGATAATCATCAAAGCCTGCTTCGCGAGCTTCCTGTATATCTGCATTCATGGCGTTAGCACTAATAGCAATAACCGGTATGTTGCATGTTGTCTCAATGCTGCGCAGGTTTTTTAGTGCTTCTATACCGCTAATTCCGGGCAGGTTGATATCCATGAGGATAGCATCCGGCCTCTCACTCTTGGCCACTAGTAAACCCTCCTCAGCTGTTGAGCTACTCAATGTTTCATATCCACCGTGGTTATTAAGTGCAGCCAGCACCAGACGGGTATTGGCTGGATTGTCTTCGATATACAGGATTTTGTGCTTCTTATCTGGACTACAGGGGGTTGGGGGCAGTTTAGGAGTAGAACTTATGCTACTAGACTCACTCTCTTCATTAGCCCGTGGCAGATCCACCCAAAAAGTGGAACCTTTACCTATTGTGCTTTCCACACCGATTGTGCCGCCCATGGCCTCGACCAGTTGTTTGGTCACTGTTAGACCAATGCCGGTACCTTCAATGTTGCTATTCTTGCAGGTTAGACGCTCAAAGGGATCAAACAATCGGTTAATGTCACTCTTTGAAATACCTTGGCCCGTATCCATAACCTCAATACGCAGTCGGTCGTCGCCAGCCAGGCTGGCCTTTACGTTCACGGTGCCGCCTTCACGGTTGTATTTAACCGCATTGCTAAGCAGGTTGATGATGACCTGCTGGAAGCGCCGTTCGTCGGCCAATACCATGAAGGTCTGGTCGTCTGTCCGATCTGCCAGGGTAATATTGCGCTCGGTGGCCCAAGCGATATCAATCTGGGCAATGCAGTATGCTATCGCCTCTGTGAGTGCAATCGGCTCACATTTCAGTTCGAGATGACCTGCCTCGATACGTGATAGATCCAGCACCTCATCAATCAGGCTCAGGAGATGCTTGCCGGCTCTTATGATCTCATCAGAATACTCATGCAGCTCATCCAATGGCGTCTTATCATCAAGCATTTTGAGCAATTGGCCAAAACCAAGTATGGCATTGAGTGGGGTGCGCAGCTCGTGGCTCATACTGGAAAGAAACTCGGATTTTGCCTGGTTGGCAATTTCAGCAGCCTCCTTGGACGCAAGCAAATCAAGTTCGATCTGTTTACGGTCGGTAATATCAAGAAAGGTCACTACGGATCCAACCACTTCTCCGTTACGATGAATCGGGTATGACCAGTATTCCGCCGCAAAGCTGGTGCCATCAGTCCGCCACAGCACTTCATTATCAATATGCACGCCTTCACCTTTTTGGAATGCGGTGTAAATACGGCATTCCTCTAAAGGGTATGGTGATCCATCAGGCCGGGTGTGATGGATTAAGTGATGCATATTTTTACCAATACACTCACTGGCGTCATTGAAACCCAGGAGCCTGACACAAGCTCGATTGGCAAAGGTACAGTTACCGTGCAAATCCAGACCATAGATAGCCTCGGCAGTAGATTCGAGCAGCAATTGAATACGCTCATTGCCTTCGTTTAGTGCTTCTTCGACCTTTTTGCGTTCAGCTATTTCGGCATTGAGTTCATCGCGAGATGCCAGTGTTGTTTGCAGTCTCTCGGCCATTTTGTCAAAGGCCCGTGATAGATCTCCAATTTCATCCTCGCTATGGGTTGCCACTCTATACTCAAGATCTCCTTGACCTATGATTTCTACACCTTTTTGCAATTCAGATATAGGCTTTGAGATTGATCGGGCATATCTTGCCATCGCTAGAAAACTAATAGTAAAAATCAAAAGCCCAATGAAAATGGAGGTGCTTCTTAATTGGGCAATAGACGCGAAGGCCTCCATGGTGTCGATTTTTGCAACAAGCCCCCAATTGGCACTTTTGATATGCCGCCAGGCCGAGACGATTTCTTGACCACGATAATCTATAGAAATGCCTCGGCCTGCCCCACCTTCCAGAACTGCTGATTGAATCGGTTTAGCCGAGTCGTCCCCGAACAGAACACGTCTATTAAAAGCAGCATCAGGATCATGCCGAAGAGGGTTGATAAACAGAACGTGGTCGCCCATGTTTTTGCCGACCAGCGTTTCCCCTGTGGTACCCATCCCGGTTGTATCCTGTATCAATTCGTAGATCGGTTTCATATCCAACTCAAAGACTAATATCCCAATAAATTCACCTCCTTTCGTATGTATAGGCGCAGTTACTAATAAAGCGGCAACCCCTGGGTCTATCTGGCTCCTATAAATATGGCTGAAAAAAACACCCTTCTTTCCCTCCTCAAATGCTCGCCCAGCAGGGGACGGCAGCATTTGCCCCAATTCATGTGCAGCATGATTTTTGTTAAGGCTGTAAACAATTCTGCCTTGCGGGCTGACGAGCATGAGATCAGTGATATCATCCCGTGTAGTGTTCCATGCGCTGAGTTGATCATCGAGCATGACTACTGCTTTCTGGTACTCAGGGCTATCGGGCTGATCAAGGCCCGCTGCCACAATAGGAAGGTTTTTCCTGATATTGTAATATTGCTGCGCTATGCGGACATCTTTAGTCAGGCTGTCGAAAATGGACTCAATTTTGGTCACTTTAAGCTCCGCAATGACCTCCATTTCTGACAGCATATTATCGATTAAAGCATCCCTTGCATTATAAAAGCTCACCATGCCTATGATTCCAATAGGAATAAGGGCAAAGGTAATAAACACAAGAAACAGCTTTGTATTAATTCTCATTGTATTAATGCCCCCCATCTGGCAGGCAAACTCACATCTCGCTAACTATAGTTGACTATAACAGTCGGCAATAACCCATAAATATGAAGCGGTTAGCTCAGAATGGGGACTTACAATACTAAACAGACTTAACCCGGTTGATTGTTAATCAGCATGTAAACGTGAGATACGTTCCTTCCAAATCATTTTCGTTGCCCCTTTTGAAAACCCAATATAAAAATATGATTTCAAGCAAATAGCCTGGGTTGCGCTTGCGAAACCCGAGGAAACCCCAGCCTCACGAGCACCGTTGTGGTGCAGGGCGCGCCTCTTGCCGCACTGCATTAGTGCATCTAATGGTTGGCCTGCTCTGCACAGTCATATCATTAAATATCTATATTCAACTAGAGGGGGGGTTTTTAGATTTATCGCTTTAAAATATAGCGTTAAATAACTCCATGTTTAACAATGAATTTATTTAGCTACACCTAGTGGATTAATAGCTATAACCTGTCATCAGGATAACGCTAGTAAAAAAACTATACCTAGCATGGCACGGTTACTGCTATTCTGGGGGGTGTATTATCTGCACGTCCACGTAGAATGGGGCAGGCAGAGTCAAAATTTTCCACAGCTGCTGAGGCAGTCAATTTTTATCAGAATTTGGAGAGAGTACGATGGCTTCTACAGCCCTGAATATGATCAAAGAGAATGAAGTGATGTTTGTAGACTTCCGCTTCACTGACACCCGCGGTAAAGAGCAGCATGTGACCGTTCCTGCCAACATGCTTGATGAAGATGCATTTGTTGAAGGCAAGATGTTTGATGGCTCTTCAATTGCTGGTTGGAAAGGCATTAATGAGTCCGACATGATCCTGATGCCGGATGATACAAGCGCTGTACTGGATCCTTTCTCTGACGAGTCTACCCTTATTCTGCGCTGTGATATTCTGGAGCCAAGCACCATGCAGGGCTACGAGCGTGACCCACGTTCAGTTGCCAAGCGTGCCGAGGAGTATCTGAAATCTACCGGTATTGCTGATACCGCTTTCTTTGGCCCAGAGCCAGAGTTCTTTATCCTGGATGATGTTCGTTGGGGTGCCAGCATGTCAGGCGCTTTCTACAAGATCGACTCTGAAGAGGCTGAGTGGAACTCCGAGCGCGTCTATGAAGATGGCAACATCGGTCACCGTCCAACCACCAAAGGTGGTTACTTTCCTGTTCCTCCAGTAGATAGCCTAAACGATATCCGTGGCGCCATGTGTCTGGCTCTGGAAGAGATGGGCGTACCTGTTGAAGTACATCACCACGAAGTAGCTACTGCGGGTCAGTGTGAAATCGGCACCGTATTTAATACCCTGGTTCGTCGTGCTGACCAAAACCAGATCATGAAGTACGTTATTCAGAACGTTGCCCACGCCTATGGCAAGACCGCTACCTTCATGCCTAAGCCACTGGTTGGTGATAACGGTTCTGGCATGCATGTACATATGTCTCTGGCTAAAGGTGGTAACAACCTTTTTGCTGGCGACAAGTACGGTGGACTGTCTGATGAGGCCCTGTTCTACATCGGTGGTGTTATCAAACACGCCCGTTCATTGAATGCCTTCACCAATGCGTCAACCAACTCTTACAAACGTTTGGTTCCAGGTTTTGAAGCTCCAGTGATGCTGGCCTACTCAGCACGTAACCGTTCTGCTTCTATTCGTGTGCCTTGGGTTTCCAGCCCTAAAGGACGTCGTATTGAGGTTCGTTTCCCTGATCCAACCGCCAACCCATACCTGGCCTTCTCTGCCTTGATGATGGCTGGTCTGGACGGTATCCAGAACAAGATCCACCCTGGCGATGCGATGGATAAAGATCTCTATGACCTGCCAGCAGAAGAAGCCAAGCAGATCCCAACCGTATGTCACAGCCTGGATCAGGCGCTGGAAGCTCTGGATGCAGATCGTGAGTACCTCACCAACGGTGGCGTATTCACCAACGATCTGATCGATGGTTACATCAATCTGAAGATGGAAGAGGTGACTCGTATGCGTATGACCACCCACCCTGTTGAGTTTGATATGTACTACAGCTTGTAATCAGCGCAGTATGCAGTACAAAAAACGCCCCCATTTTGGGGGCGTTTTTTTGGTCAGTTAAACATAATTTAGGCGTGAGTGACTTGTTACTCCAGCTGCATCATTGTCTTCAAGACCACTGCTGTTTACAGGTTCAATAAGTCCATACTGTTTAATCATGCGTCGCAGCCTTGGACGCGATACTCCCAGGATATTGCAAGCCTGTCCCTTGTGCCAATTACAGGCTTCAAGCACCCGGGTAATGTGAATCTGCTCCATCTCTTCCAGGCTCCATGTCTCTACTGGCTTACCGTTTAGCTCTTCCCCGGGAGCGCTTATGCAATCAGGGTGATTACAGACACCTATAGGCAGATGATTTTGAGTGATCGTATCACCAGGCGACAGCGCAACAGCTTTCATCAGCACATTTTCCAACTCACGCACATTACCCGGCCAGTGGTAGGTCTCGAAGCAGCTCAATACATCTTTGGCAATATGTGACACATTACGGTGCAGCTCTTTATTGATGCGACAAAGCAGGGTTTGAATCAGATCCATTAAATCCTCTTTGCGTTCCCGGAGCGGCGGCAAATGAATATTAATAACCTGCAAGCGGTAAAAAAGATCTTCACGAAAAGAGCCATTTGCCACGTTGGCGCTAAGATCAACATTGGTTGCTGCAATAATGCGGGCATCTGTTGTGAGTGTCTTTTTGCCCCCCAACGGTGTGAACTCTTTGTACTGAAGCACTCGCAGTAGCTTTGCCTGCATGGCGGGCGACATTTCACCAATCTCATCAAGAAAGATGACACCCCCGCGCGCCAAGGAAAACTTTCCCTCTTGTTGAGTAGTCGCGCCGGTAAAAGAGCCTTTCTCATGGCCGAACATATCTGATTCCAACAACGTGTCCACCAAAGCGGCACAGTTAACCGCAACAAATGGGCCATTAGGGTTGTTGCCAACCCGGTGAACAGCACGTGCAACCAGCTCCTTACCTGTTCCCGATTCACCTGTGATAAGCACGGTTGCCGGGCTTTTGGCCACAAGCCCAATACTCTTGAACACCTCTTTCATTGCGCGGCTACGACCCACCATAGCAAGAGGATTGCCGCTATTCTGGTTATCCGCAGCAAGCAGTTGCTCTTCTGGCTTAAGACTTTTACAGATTTTATCGATAGCACCTTCGAGTTCATCAATATCAATCGGTTTATGGATGTAATCCTCAGCGCCCTTCTGCATCGCTTCGATCGTGCTCTCCATGTCATGAAATGCAGTGATCATGATGATATGAATATTTGGAAAGCGCAGTTTAAATTCCGGCAACCCTTCCAGCCCAGACTTACCCGGCATTCGGATATCCAAAATAACTAACTCAGGCACCTTTTGTTGTGCAGCGGCCAAACCATCATCAACGCTGTGGGCAATTTGAACCTGGTGCCCCTGGGTACCTAAATGGAGCTGAAGGGTACGGCAGCTGGCTATATCATCATCGACAATCAGTATCTTGCTCATGTAGATATACTCTCTAGATCTGTCTGGGTGGTTTCATGGATTGGATTAATTCTGGTCGGCAACTCAACAACTACGCGGGTGCCTTGCGGGTGCCTTGGCTGTAATTCTATATAGGCATGGTGCTGATCCAATATACGCTTAACTATGGCTAACCCAAGCCCTGTACCCTTGGCGTGTGTTGTAAAAAAAGGCTCAAAAAGCTTCTCTTCATCTTTAGCTGAGATGCCACTGCCGTTGTCACAAATCTCAATCAGGATGCCGGTACCTTCTGATCCAAGATGCACCATGGCACTGATTTCAACCTGCGGATCCACTTGGTCTTGAGTAGCTTGCGCTGCATTAGTGATGAGATTAGAGAAGACCTGGCGCAGCTTGTTAGCATCTGCATACAAGGTAGGAAGGCCAGGCTGATAATGGGTGGTAAGAGCCACATTGTGGTCATTGAGTATGCGCTGCGCTAGGCCAATCGCAGAATCGATCACTTTGTTCACCGTAATCCACTCTGGCTTGGGGGCATCTGGTCGGCTAAAGGTCAACATATCAGAGAGAATATCTTCCATGTAACGGATCTGCTCCAAAGCTATCTCGCGCAGCTCACCCGCCTCCTCGCTGCTCGTTGGGTCGGGGTGCTTTTTCAGAATCTGTAGCGTCATCTTTACAGAGGAGAGCGGATTTCTCAGATCATGAGCAACCATGCTAGCCATACGCCCCAGGGCCGTTAGAGCCTGGTTTTTTGCCAGTTCCCGATTGCGCTCTTCAACCTCATCCTCTAGTCGCTTTTGCTCCGTGATGTCCTCTTTTACTGCAAGAAAGTGGGTGATTTCACCATCTGGGTTACGCACAGCTGAGATGGATGCAGACTCCCAAAACAGTTCGCCATTTTTTTTGCGGTTATGGAACTCGCCACGCCATTCACCGCCTTGGCTGATCGCATTCCAAAGCGCCTGATAGTCATCATCCTTAGTCTCACCAGATTTAAGAAATCGGGGGTTTTCCCCAATAACTTCATCAGCGGCATAGCCTGTTACCTGCGTAAATTTGGGATTGGTGTATTCAATTAATCCCTTCCGATTGGTGATCATGACAGTGGCCGGGCTTTGCTCAACAGCATATGAGAGCTTACGCAGTGTGATCTCAGTTTGGCGCTGTTCTGTAATATCAGCGCCAATACCAATAACGCCAATGGCATCCCCCTGAGCATCATAGGACAAGGTGTTATTCCAGGCGATCAGTCGGGGATCACCGCCTTGCGTTAGCACTTGGCATTCATAACGGGCAGGGAAGCTGCTTGGCTGATTCATACAGGCCAAAATCTGCTCCATCTCCTGCTGTTCTGTTTCTGGAACAAAATGTTGCAGCCAGTTTTTTCCTACCAACTGATCCCGCTGCCAACCCGTCAGTTCAAGAAAATAGTTATTACAAAAAGTAACCACGCCATTTTGATCAAGCGCAACAGCAGCCAGTGTCATATTCTCAGCAGTACGACGAAAGCGACGTTCATACTCATTCTGGGCTTCTGCTTGCCGTTGCCGTATCTGAGCTTCTGCCAACAGCCAGGCACCCAAACCACTGAGGCAAAAAATCGAGAGGTAAAGTATCCAGTGATGCTGAAGTAAAAGCGACAATCCGGCAGAAAGCTTATGGGCCGGTGTGCGAGCTATAATTTTCCAGTAGGGGTCACTGCTACTGGGCGCTGCATCTTCTGCCAACCAGGGTTCCGATGCAAAGTACGCAATTCGGGTTGGATAGAGGGTGGTGAAAGTAAAGAAACCCGCACTACTATGAAACTGCCCCCTGTCCTTGGATGAAATACGCTGCCACTCCTCCGGATTGAGCACACCAAACCTGTTGTGGTTGCCAAACATGAAGCCCCATTCTTGGTCTTTTTGTGGGCTACGAAGCCAGTAGCCCTCCCTGTTCACCAGTTCAATATGATCTGAAATATTACTGGCCGCACGGGTAAAATTATGAATAAGGTGCGCACCAAAATAGTTGAGCACCACCACGCCCTGCAGCACGCCATACTGATCAAAAACAGGGGTGGCAAAACGCATCATCGGTTTATACGGTTGTTCTATTTGGCCATTCTCAATATTGAGATCAAAAGGGGAGGTATAGATACCTCCTTGTTCCAGCTTAAGTGTTTCACGGAAATAGTAACGGTTTGATTTATTTTGCAGTTGTGACCTGTCCACCGAAGTAGGCTGACCGTCATTGTAGTTAATGCGCACAACCTCCAGCCCATCCTTATCAATGAAGCGAATCTGGTCATAAAGCGCCTTCTTTTCAGAAAACACCAGAAACTCTTGTTCAATCCGCTGCTTGCGCAAACCACTGGGTTGTTGGAAAAGCTGCCGTCGCTCAATATGCTCAGCCAGAAATCTCAGATCTCGCACTACAGAGGAGATGTCATTGGTGATCATATGCTGCGCCAGATCAACATTGAGGGACTCACTGGCCTCGCGCGTTGCCCGCTCAGCAGCATAGAAGCTGTAATAATGCATGCTGGCAACAACAGCAAGTATGCTGCACAGCACAGCAAAGTTACGCACAAACTGCTTAACCAGAGTTAAGTGGGAAACTGGTGGCGGAGGAAGCGCTACCGGCATTGCTGCTCCAGATGCTGCTGAATCCGCAGCAGGTAGGCTGCCTCATCTTCATCACCGGTACGCGGCACCAGAAACAGAAGTTTGGCTGCAACAATAAAGGGACGCCTGGACTCAAAATTATCATCAGCAGGTGTTTTTTCAGTCAACAGCCGCCGCACCCGCTCCAAGGTCTGCACCGGGTCTTCACAATACCGAGGCATGGCAACATTCTGCGCATACCATTGGTTGGCGAGCGAGATCCCCAGCAGCATCAGCAGTACCCCCACGATAAGAGGCCACAGCCTGAAAGGGGGTAAATCCTGGGCTGCTTTACCTATCTCAGACATTGACCAAACCTAACAGGCGGAAGCAGCCAAAGCGGCAACCCCATCCACCCTGCTGTAGTCTTCAGATCGCTGCGATTCACAGGCTGCTGAGATCCGTTGCGCTGCTTTCATGCCCTGGAAAATGCGTTCACGCACCGAAACACCTCCTTGATAATTTGCAACTAAATGCAATCCCGGCCAATATCCAAGCTGATCATTGATGGCAGACAACCGTTTCTGGTAATCACCGTAATAGAGAGGGAGCGCTTGAGGGTGGCGGTCAATGCGAACAAAGTCTGGTGAACCTCGCAACCCAATAAGTCTCTTCAGATCAGAAGTGACTGCACTGATCTGTTGATCATCACTCCACTCACAACGTTCCGGGTGGCGAGCTCCCCCCATATAGCTGGTGAGTAACACCTTGCCCGATGGTGCACGATTGGAAAACAGGCTGCTCATCCAAAGATTGCCATTAAAGCTCAGCTTTTCCTGGCGCGCTGTCAGAAAGCCACTGCCATTGAGTGGATGCTGGATCTGATCCTGATCAAAGCCCAGATGCACGACAGAAAGAGGTGCATATTGAATATCACCCACCAGACTGGAGAGAGCAGAATCTATAGGAAACAGCAGGTCGGCAGCATGACTTGCCGGCGTGCTGATAATCAAGTGGCGCGCATAACGCTGTTGAGCACCGTGATTTGCCTGAATCTGCCAGCTGCCTTTTTGAAATTGCAGCTCATCCACTGCACAGTTGGTTTTGAGTTTAATGAGTGGATGACTGCTCAAAGCATGGATCAGCCCACTCATGCCTTGATTAAAAGAGAACGCCTCCGAGGTGTTTACACGGCGGCGTTTGATAATGTGATTGATAAGCATACCGGCGGTAATGCTGCCATATCGCTGCTCAAGCTCAGTCAGCCGGGGCAGCACTGATCGAGCATCGGCGCAGTTGGGGTCACTGGCCAAGGTTCCGGCAACAAAGGGCTCTATGGCTGATTCCAGAACCTCTGATCCAAGACGACGACTAATAAACTGACTGACACTTTCATGGGATGCGCTACTGCGCGGCATCAGCACCTCTGCCAGCAAACGCAGCTTTGCTTGTCGGCTCCAGAGGGGAGAGCGTGCCAACTTGCTTAACTGCATGGGCACCTCAGTCAATCTGCCCTGGCGCACTACATAGCGACTTAAATCCTTACCACGGGATTGCTTTGATTCTGATAAGCCAGCAGCCTCAATGCAACGATCTATTTCAGGTCGAAAATTAAGCAGCAGGCAGGCTGCCTGTTCAGTGATGTAACCGGAACTGTTATTGGTGCAGATCTTTCCGCCCAACCGTGGTGCTTTCTCCCACACTTCAACCGGGATGCCTTGTTGCGCCAGCCACCAAGCTGTTGATAGGCCGGAGATACCACCGCCGATGACCAGGACTTCGGCATGGCTCATCGCTTTAGCTCCCGCTTCATCTTCTCCATCAACTCCCGATCCAGCAGGCCAAGGCCACTGCCATCAGGCTTTTGTTTGGATTCGACATATTCACGAATGGCAGCAAAACGCTTATCAGCTTGCTCATTGTCTTGCAGCCGAGGCACCTTCTCCTTGGCAATCTTATAGGCATCAAAATTGAGCTCATCCATGCCAAAACCACGCAGACGACGTACGGCGCGCATCATGGCCTTGTTGCGGTATCGGGTCAGATCCTCACTGCTGATGATGGTTTTGCCTTCGCGGCGGGCATTGAATTCGGCGGCTTTTTTAATGCCAGCACGGTTGAAATCAGGGGCAGATTCAACCCGGGCCAGCGCATCTGGCTCCCACTCCACGCCAGCGGTTTCAGTCTCTACTACCTTTTGTACATCATCAGCAGTGACCACATTGGCATTACGGCACTTGGCTTCGCGCTCGGCAGCAGCCTCCATGGTGGGCTGCACGAACATGCGTACAGGAGGTGCCCGGTCAGCCAGAAGCTGCTCCATGGCCTGATCTGCTTCTGGCTCCCAGCTTAGCTTGCGGCCGGGTTCATCTTCATTTTCGAGGCGGTGCAGCAGCTTTATATTGACCTCCAGCCGACCTTCATTGCGGGCAACATCCTCGGCAACCTGGATGACACCACTGCGCAGAAAACCAGGGATGGTCTCCAGATGCTCCGAAGCTTCTTGGGTCCAGGCCAGGGTTTGAGCTGTTGCTATTGCAGGTAACTCTGATGCAGTGGGTTTTTCCATTCCCATGGCTGGCATGCCGGGAGGCATTTTGCCACCAAAACGGCGAGAGGCCAGTGTAGCCAAGTGCTCTGGCGTGACCTCTGTTTCGCCCAGCTCCTGCACATGACTCTCTGCCCGTTTGCGCACCATCTTGCGCAGAAAGCCGGGGACTCGGGAGAGTCGTTGCTCTGCCTCAGGGGTCCAGTTGATCTTGCCCTTCTGCTCGATGAGAGGTTGGATGATAGCTCCCCCTTCTGGTCGGTAGTTGCACCAGGGGTCATCACCCATCAGCGTGCCACCCATGGCCAGCGGACGGGCGCGGCAACCTCGGCAGAGCTTTTGGAATTCGCACTTGCCACACTGTCCGGTCAGCTCTGGCTCACGAAGCTGTTGAAAATTGGGAGCCTGATCCCAGATCTCCCAGAAAGGCTTGTTTCGGATGTTGCCATCTTCGAGGGGGATGTAGGGGCAGGCAGTAACGCCACCCTCAGGGGTGATGCGGCAGTAGTGAATGCCGGCCAGACACCCTCCTCCTTCATAACCTTGGGCGCGGGTCAAGGGTGATTCGGGATCAAGCTGATAGGCCACACGTTTATAGTGAGGAGCACAACGGGCGCGGATGATCAGGTCTTTGGTCTGCTTCTGAGCTTCCACCAATTGATGTAGTACCTGCTCATATCGGGCAGGAGTGATATCCGACATGGATTCACCGCGGCCGGTGCAGACCAGAAAGAAGATATTCAACACATGTGCGCCCGCAGCCTTTGCGAAATCAATCATCGCATCAACTTCATGGGCATTCTTTTCAGTCACCGAAAAGTGCACCTGGAAGGGCAGATCATGCTTGCGACAGGCTTCCATGCCATTGAGGGTTTTCTCCCAGCTGCCGTTGCAGCCGCGAAAGGCATCGTGATGTGCAGGGTTGAGTGAGTCGAGGCTGATCCCCATGCCCATAGCACCCGCAGTTTTTAGGGAGATAACCCGCTCTTCATCCAGCATCACGCCATTGGTGCCGACCACCATCGAGAGTCCCAGACTTCTGCCGTGCGCTACCAGCTCATCCAGATCCCGACGCAGTAGTGGTTCTCCACCGGTCAGCACCACCATGGTTTCATTGCTGCGGGAGCAGATCTGTTCCAACAGCCCCTTTACCTCTGTGGTGCTTAGCTCGCTATCACTACCGTTCTCCCTGGTTTCTGCATCCATGTAGCAGTGGTCGCAGGCAAGGTTGCAGCGACGGGTGAGGTTGATGGCAATGATGTAGAGGTCGTTCATTAATGTCGCTATTCAGAATTAGGTGTCAGGAGTCAGTAAACTTCTGTAGTGCTATTTCATGAAGGCCTGAACGTTAACTATTCTATTGATCCGTTTTTTTACCCGAAAAAGGGCAGCCACCACCTGATGCCTGGCTGGCCATGGCCTCGCGGGCCTTTGCTAATCCCTCTTCAACGAGCGCCAAGGTGATCTCGTCATGTCCCTGGCTGTGGGCATAGTTTTCGATACGTTCTTTGGCGCCATCCCGCATAAAGCCCTCTGGCACTCGCATCAGGCGGGCCAGGGCTGCAGCTTGCCAATGGATTGATGTGTCAGCGGCTTCTGATTTTGCAGGAGAGTTTGCCTCTTCAGCCAGCGCAATAGAGCCGGGGTTGAACTCACCCGTCTCGACACTATCATCCAGAAAAGTCTGGATATGTTCAGCTGCCACCTCTTTTGCACCCGCAGTGCGGGCCTTCTTTTCAGCGCGCATACTGAGGTTGCCACGCAAACTGAGATCTTTAATGGTCAGCAGCAGCTTGGTTGCGCTTTCATTCCAGCGCATTGGTTCCATGTTGTTTGGTTTGTTCTTGAGTTCACCGTTGTCGTAGGCATCAACAATCTCTTTCATGGCTGCTTCAGCTTTACCCGGCATGAGTTTGGCTGTGGCCTCTTCGACGATACTTTCAGTGATGACGGTATGCCCTTGCTCTTGGGCATAACGCAGGATAGCCATGCGAGCCATATTGCGAACAAATGAAGGCACTCGCTCCATTCGTTTCTCGGCCTCTTTTGTCCAAGAGGTGGTGGCTGAGGCCACTTGATCAATCTGAGGATGATGTTCCCGCTGGCTGAGTAGCACTGCACAGTCAGCATCATGTAGTAGAGCCTCACTGTTGCCACCGATATCCAGCTCTTCATCAGCATGGATGCCGGTTGTGCCTACGATCAGCAGAGAAGGTTTCACCTGCTGTAGATATTTGTTGATGACATCGTGGGGTTTGCCATCCAACAGCACTGTTTCAATCTCTATTCCGTGTTCACTGGCAATCTGCTGACAGACGGAGAGATGGCCTTGGTAGATCTTGGCCAGGCCGGAGTCGATGATCTCTTCGTGCAGCTGTTCCTGCTCCTGAAAGCGGAACACCTTGCCTGCCTCATCAGAGAGCACCCGGGCAATACGGTTGAAGGCAACATAGTGGTAATAAGGATCGAAGGCAGAGACCACTTTGACCGGCAGCCGCCACTGCTGGGCCAGTGCAAGGGCAGTCAGCAAACCGCCATAGGATTTGGTTGAGCCATCCACGGCCACCACAACTGGGCCTTCAGTAATGGCGCGGTTGGGCTCTTTGATGATGAGGGTGTCGATCTGGCTGCGCCGGGCAACGCGCTGACAGACGGTACCCAACCGGCTGCTCTTCACTGCTCCAAGCCCAAGTGAACCCATCACTAGCAAATCATAGTTACCGTTGTTGGTCTCTTTTACGATCTCCCGGTAGTTTTTGCCTTCCGGTGAGAGGCGGTTAACTGCAATGTCTTTCTTTTCACTTTGGGTCTCCACCTGATCCAGATAGGAGTCGGTGATGATGTTGAGTCCTTTAGTAATCAGATCATCATGTACTTCGCGTTGCCGTTCCAGCTCCTGCTCTTCCCGGTACTGTTCGGGAAGACCGCCTTCCATCTGACGAAAACGTCGATCATGTAGTTTGGCAGCATAGACATGGAGGGCGCTAAAGCGGCTGTTCCATATCTCCGTTAAGGCCAGGGCCTCACTGATAGCACGGTTAGAGTGATCAGAGGAGTCCACTGCAAGCAGGATAGAGCTATAGCTTGGTAGCGTTTGGGACGGTGGTGATGCAGATGCAGCGTGTAGATTCATACTGACCTTTATAATCGGGGGGGTTGAAGGCAGGGCACAGAAGGAGAAGATCTGTACCCTGCTCTACTCAGTTCAGCAACCAGTAACCAACAATGGTGCCTATAACCACGGCATTGATTAGACCGGCAATAATGGCCAGATAATCAAGTGGGGTCGGGCTCCATCGCCGCTTCTGCGTGCCAGCTGTTGTGGTCATTTACTTGCCTTTGAAAGCAAAATCTACAGTGGCTGTACCACCGGCTTTAACCTCTACCTTGCCCTTTTGGTCTTTCAAAAAACCATGCCAGGCTTTGATCTTGTATTTGCCAGGAGGCACGTTATCAATGCTGTAACTGCCATCCTCTTTCACCACGGCAAAGTAGGGATTTTTAGCGACAAAGCTGTAGGCATGCATGAAATCATGGGCATCACATTCGATCTTCATGCCAACGCCTTTTTTCAGTTTTACCGTTTTGGTAACGGTGTTTTGATCAGGCTGACTGACGTTGAATACGGTCTTTTTAACCCGACCGATCAACTCATAGGTATGGATGTTGTGCAGCACCGGATCTTTGTTGATGGCGGCAAATTTGTTGCCATTTCTCATCACCCCCAGAAAAGGCTTAAATTCACACTTCTCCTGAAGCGCTTCACCATTCCCAACCTCCGCCGGAAAGGCCTTGCCTTCTTTGACTTTATCAAGATAGACCACCACATCTTGCAGTGACCCATTAGCCACGCGCACAAAATCAATCTCACGTGAGCCTTCACCACAGACAGCATTATCTTTGGAGACTTTGTATTTCTTCGGGGCCAAGTCTTTACCAGCCAGGGTAACTTTACCGGTAATGGTGCCACCGTTGCTGACAGCAACTTCTTTATAGGCTGCAGCCTGACCCATGAGAGGTAGTGTGCAAAGGCCAGCAACACTGAGTGCGGTAATCAGTTTTTTCATTCGTTTTATCTCCTGGATATTGTAAATTTGGGAGTCCATATCAAGCCGCTTCCTGGCCTGGCAGGGGTTTAAATAGCTCCTCCAACATTTCGATAATAAAACGCCGGTCACTGCTGTCATCCGCTTCTTCCAGCTGCGCCAAGAGCTTTTCTGATCCAAGTGCAACGTTGGTGGCTCTAATAACCTGGCCCATCGGACGGGTCTGTTGACCACCATCCTGTAAGGCTGCAACCAGCATTTTGTCTACAGCTTTTTCGGTCAGCTCTTGAAGTGGCTCGAGTTCAAGCAGGCGGGAAAGCCCTTGAGCTGCAGCTAAACGCACGCCATTGGCCTGGTCTTCCAAGCAGGCAAAGAACTGTTCAACAATCGTTATTGTAGGAACCTCTTCCAATACCATGTGATCCTCTTTGATGGGATCCAATCCATCCATAACAAGGTCAGTCAAAGAGCGAATAGCCTCTATGCGTACATCTTTGATCTCATCTGACACGGCTGATAATAGGGGCGCTATAGCAGCGCGGTTTCTTAATCGGCCTAGTGTTCTGGCGCATGCCAGACGGCGGTCTCTATCACCAATTGCCAATTGTGCAACAAGAGGCCCAAGGGCATTCATCAATGCTGAAACCGATGGTGCTTTTGTTGCAATCTCGCCCAGTGAGATAATAGCTTCACAGGCAATTTTCTCATCACTCTCATTTTGCATAACCTGAGTTAAAGCAGTGATAGCTTCCTCTTGGTCACTGTCAGCCAGCACTCTTGCTGCCAGCTGCCGCACATCGGTGGCTACATCAAAAGAGCGTTTAACCAACATGCGCTCGGCCTCTTTTTTCTGTCGCTCAGCCACATTCAGGTAGCGGATGGCCTCTTCATCAATCTTATCCGGCTCACCCTCTTCATCGTTCAGATTCAGAGCGGCCTCTACATTGTCCATTGCGATAGCATCCAGAGTGGAGACGGCGGTAGCCTCTTCAGGTTGCGCAATGCGCGGTGGTGCTGATGGCAGTGTTAGCTCCTGCTCATCTTTAAGGTCACTTTTTTCTCGTACCTGAGTATCAAGCTCCACAAGATCAGCGGTTCCGGCTGTTGGTTGTATCACATCTTCAACATCATCAACATCATCATCCATTAATGACTCATTCACTTCGACTGCTTCAGTTGTATCAGGTTCCTCTTCCTGTGAAGAGATGTAAATCTTTCCTTCCAGTGCAGCGATAACAACCTCCAGCGGATTTTTGCTAGTGGCTTCCTTATCAGTATTAGGGTTACAGGCTCGCAGTTTCATAAGTACTGTCAGCGCAGCAAGACGCACCGTCTGCTCCTGATCACTGATAGCCTCCGTCAATGCCTGTATCAGCTCATCATCCACGAGACCGATTTCTCCAAGCGCCTGCGCTGCTTGGCAACGTTGCATGGGGTGTCTACTGCTGTCACTAAGCAGATCAACAAGATTGGGAATTGAAGATGTATCACCGTTCTTTCCCAAAAGCATGCAGGCACTTGCACCAACATTTGGATCAGGGTCATTCAGACTGGCTGTGACGGCTGCTACTGCCTCGGGCGACAGCGCTTCTTTCTCTACTGTTTTGGATAACAAATCAAAGCTGCTACTACGAACCTGACCACTGGGGTCATTCAACAGGGAGAGTAGTTGCTCCTGAAGCTCATCTGTTCCCGCTGCGCTGCTGCCAAGCTGGCAGGCACAGTGGATAGCTGCCGAGCGAACCCCTTCATCTGCATCCCTCATCAGCAACATAATAACGGGTAGATAGGTTAAGGCATGCTGCTCTGCCAGCGCATTAATTGCGGCAATCTGTACCTCTGCCTCACTATCCTTTAGCGCCTGTCCCAGCGCACGGGAAGCCTCTACAGATTCAACTGTTCCAAGCGCTTTGGCGGCACGTCGGCGGCTGCGGGTTGGCGCCTCCTGTAAACGCTGAATCAGTGCATTAACACCTTCATCTTCCAGTTGCGCCAGCACCATCAGCACATCGCTTTCAATATCCTGATGTTCGTGGTTATCCATGATATCAATCAGTGTATCAATGGCTCGCACCTCTTTAGCTCGACCCAGGGCTTTTATGGCTTCCAGCTGTACATCCCACCAGGTATCCCAGTCATCATCCCAATCAAGTCTTTCGGGGCGTTCTGCCGCCACTTTAAGCAACGCATCATTGGCCTCTTTACCACCAAGGCGGCCCAGGGCGGTGGCAATTGCCGCGCAAACTTCACCGCTGGAATCATTCTCAAGCGATTGAATAAGTGAGGGGACAGCCTTAGTGCAGCCAATTTCACGCAGTGCTTCAGCGGCATCAACGCAAACATCGATGTCCTCATCACGTAACCGCGCAATCAGCGCGTCAACCGACGACTCATCACCAAACGCCCCCAAGGCTCTGGCAGCGTAACAGCGGTCAGCTTCATCTCCGGTTTCTAAAAGGTTGGTTAATGCTATTGTTGCTTGGTGCAGTGAGGTCATGGATGCTTCTCAAATAGAGTAGGTTTGGGTTGTATAAGCAGTATTCATACCAGCAGCATGCAAGATTGTTAGCACTATAAAATCAGGAACCTACCTTATCCCTATCCGAGAGAGAATGGAACAATGCGTTCATTGCAGCCCGTCCGCATCAAGATATTTGGAACGGTTCATTCAACTATAGTCTTTTTGTTCCTAATTTATGAAGTAATTATGATTAGCCAATTTTGGTTGGCTCAGATTCAATGTCATGGATTATATTGAACCATCCGATCTCTGCTGACTGAATGTTTTGTTCATGGATCCTACTTGTTGCACTCCCGGCATCCAACTATCCCAGTTTAATGAAAGGCAAGATGAAGGCTCAGCAAACAATGCTATGCTAGATGGATAAATTATTTTGTTATTCAATAAATTATCACCATCAAAACAGCTACCAACACTAGATTAAAAAACCTGCAAGCGCAGGATAATGCATCGGATAAACGCATTGGCCTAAAAGTTGCTCATGGTAACGGTTGTTTTGTTGGAAAATAGCTATTTTTCACACCACTTATATTTTCACCACAAATGATGTGGGAGAGCTAAATGAATCAAGAGCTGGATAAACAGAGACCAACTGAACAGCAGGAAACCAGTGGCACTAAAGCCACATGGGGCTGGAAGCTTTTTGTTGGGGTCTTGCTTGCGATACTGACATTTTTTTGGTGGCTGCTGATCTATTCCGGTGGCGCTGTAGTACATCACGGTTGAGGGGGTAACTGTGTCAAACAACAATACTAATACTGGGAGCCTGATTGCCATTTGGGTCGGTGCGCTGGCTATTACCCTGCTGGGCTTTTATCTGCTGGATCATGGCATCATGAGCATGCAGGGGCTTCCTTTGAATTTGGATCTGACTCCGGCTCAATAGCCGGTAGTTGGGGAGAGTTCCAAATATGACAATCTATAAAACAAGAAAGAGCATTTTATCAGATAGCTTGATAAAGGGGCTATCCGGTTTTCTGCTGCTCATGCTACTGATATTCAGCGGAGCAACCGAGAGCTGGGCGGTTGACCATGCCGCCTCAGCGGTCGCAGAGAATATCGCCCCTGTTGGAAGAGTACAGATTGAAGGGCATGAGCCGCTGGAGGAGGTGGCTGTCGACGCAGTGGAGGCGGGAGAGGCCGAACCTATAATGGCCCCAAAGCCTTCACGCGCCGACTATCCCAACATTGGCATCAGCAGCCGGGCGATCGTCTGGATATTAGCCCAGATGCATCTCTTCTTTGGCGCACTCGTGCTGGCTGTACCGCTGTTTGTATTGGTGATTGAGCTGGCAGGCGTCATCACAGGCGATGATCGCTATGACGACATGGCCTATGAATTTATGAAGATCAGCCTCACCGGCTTCTCCATCACAGCCATTTTTGGTGGTTCCCTCACGTTTGCTTTGTTTCTGCTCTACCCGGATTTCATGGGCTACATGATGCATGTGTTCGGTGCTCAGCTACTGGTTTACGCCTCACTCTTTTTCTTTGAGAGCTTCTTCCTCTATACCTATTACTATGGCTGGAAGGCGATGCGCTATGGCAATCGCAAATGGGTGCATCTCTCCCTTGGTTTGCTGCTGAATACCGCCGGCCTGACCATCATGGTGCTCGCCAACTCCTGGGCCACTTTTATGATGGCACCCTCCGGGGTCAACGAGGTTGGCTCTGTAGTCGGTAACATTTGGGAGATCATGAAGGGGCCACTGTGGAACCCGGTCAACCTGCATCGTTTTATCGCCAATATCGCCTTCGGTGGTGCCGTGGTGGGTGCCTATGCGGGTTATAAATTCCTCGCCTCAACCGACCCCAAGGCACGCGCCCATTACGACTGGATGGGCTATACCTCCAACTTCATTGCCATTCTCGCTTTTCTGCCGTTACCCTTTGCCGGCTATTGGCTGATGGCAGAGGTCTACGCCTACTCGCAACAGATGGGCATCACGGCCATGGGCGGCATCCTGGCCTGGCTCTTTATTGTGCAGGCCGTGTTGATTGGCACTATTTTACTGGCAGCCAACTTCTATCTTTGGTCTGGCATGTCCCGCACCGAAGGGTCGGCGCGCTATCAGTGGCTGATTAAATATATAGCCTTTGTGCTGGTGGTCTGTTTTCTGATCTGGGTGACGCCGCATACCCTCATTCTCTCAGCCTCCGAGATTGCTGCACTGGGGGGTAGTCACCATCACATCCTCGGTCCTCTCGGCATTATGCCGGCCAAGAATATCGCGGTGAATCTGATGTTGATCGCCACCTTCCTATCCTTCCAGCTCTACCGAAGGTCAGACAAGGTGGCGACAGTCTCCTGGGCACCTGCGGGTAATGCATTGATGGCAGCCATCTATATCGTGGCCATAGTCAATGTGATCTTTGTCGGTGTCTACTATGGCTATTTCACCAATACAGTTTATAAGGTGGGCTCATCGGTGGTACAGGTGGTCTCTACCCTGGTGGTGATCATTGCCGGAATCACAATCGATTCCCTGCTGTTTAAAAATGCCAAGACTCTACCGTCACATTGGGGGCAAGTCTCCAACCGATCCCAGTATGCCCTGTTTGCCCTGCCCGTTGCCTTTACCTGGCTGATGGGGCTGATGGGTTATGTGCGTTCTTCAGTGAAGACCCACTGGCATGTCTACGGTGTGATGAAAGATAACTCACCGGATAACTTTATCCCGACCATCGGTTACGCAGGAAACATGATTACCATTGTGACGGTGCTCTTCCTGCTGTGTGTGCTCTTCATGTTCTGGGTTGCCAGCCTCAGCGCGACCAAACAACCACAGCCGATTGAAGGAGGTGCAGCATGACCTTTTTCAAGTCGATCGGTTTTAGCCTGCTGCTCTGTCTGGTTTTTTTTGGCGTAACCCAAATGCTGCCCCAGGTAGAGGGCGAAGCACCCGTTGATAAGAAGGTGGATCTCGGCGCACTGACCATGGATAGCTTTATCATCATGGGTGAGGAGATCTTCAACAACAAGGGCACCTGCACCCTATGTCACAAGCCACCACCTTTAGGGCGCGCACCCGATATTCAGGGCACGAACATGGCGACCATAACAGCTGAACGTTTGGCGGATGAGCGCTACGAAGGAGCAGCCACGGACAGTGAAACCTACCTTCGCGAGTCAATGAAAGAACCGGGTAAGTATGTGGTGGCAACTTGGGGTAAGAAAGGCACCGATGACCGTGAATCACCTATGCCAGCCATTCATAAGGCCCCTATTGAGCTTTCAGATATGGAGATTGATGCTGTTATCGCCTACCTGCAATCCAAAGATGGCAATGAGGTAACTGTTGAGTTGCCAACTGAGGCACCTGCTGTAGTAGCTGCTCCGGCTGCAGGCAGCGCACCTACAGCCGCTGCCACAGCAGAAGAAGCGATTAAAAAATACAGTTGCCAGGCCTGCCATATCATCGGCGAGGTAGGCGGCCCGGTCGGCCCCACTCTGGTTGGAGTGGGCAGCCGCCTCACGCCAGATCAGATCCGTGAAAGCATCATCAATCCTAACGCAACAATTGCAGAAGGATTTACTCCCGGCGTAATGCCCGGTGATTTTGCAACCAAGATGACAGTCAGTGAACTGGAGATGATCGTAGCGCTGTTAGGGGGCAACAATAGTGAATAATTTTAAGATCCCTGCATTTTTCCAGGCGGTACTGGTCATCGTTGCTGCCTACCTGGTTTTTAAATTTGCCTTTCCACCCCTATTGCCACAGACCCTGATGATCCAATATATGATCATCACCATCATCGGAGTGCTGCTCTATTTTGCCTTTGATGACGCACGTTGGAATGAGTTTAAAAGCCCCATTGCCGCAGTCATTCGGGATGATGACAAGGTAGCAATCCGCTGGGCCTTTTTGGTTGTGATACCACTGATTGTGGCCTACACCACCTACGGCATTGTAAAGCCTTCCGTAGATGCTCCGGTGGAATTGCGTCAAGTACACCCCGCCCCTCCGGCTTCCGTTAAAGTATTCAACAAAAGCTACGACCTCTCTTCTTTAGAGAACCCTGTACGCCAGGCAATTCTTGAAACCATGAAGACAGATAAGGATGCGGGATGGGAGCAGTACAATGAAGCGGTACTGGCCGGACGTGATGTCTACTACCAGAACTGTTTCTACTGCCATGGCGATCTGTTGGATGGGCAGGGTCACTATGCTCATGGCTTCAGTCCGATGCCGATCAATTTTCAGGACCCCACTGTTATTCCGCAACTACAAGAATCATTCCTGTTTTGGCGCATTGCAACAGGTGGACCCGGCCTGCCCAAAGAGGGCACACCCTGGAACTCTGCCATGCCAGTCTGGCATGAGATGCTGCAGGAAGAGGATGTTTGGAATGTCATCACTTTCATCTTTGACTACAACGGACAGGTGCCGCGCATCTGGGATCCTGAGGTTTCTAAAGTCGTCACCGGAATGAAGGATGAGGTGCTGGCAAAACGTAAGAACATTAAAGGCAAAGCGCTCTATAAATTTCGTTGTGAAGTATGTCACGATGAGATGGGGGCAGGTGATGGTGTTGCTGCTGAATTCATGTATCCCAAACCCCGCGATTTCACGCTGGCGCTATTCAAATACAAAACATCTCCTGGCACAGAACTACCGCGGGATGAAGATCTGTTCAACACCATCAAATACGGCCTGCCTGGCACTGGCATGCCAGGCTGGGGGATCAAAGGACGGGCACTGCTCACTGATGAGCAGATCAAAAGCTTGATCCCGGAGATCAAGCGATTTGATATTACAGCTGCCTGGCCACCAGAAGATGCCGATGAGGATGCCTTTGATGACGATGAGCTCTATACCAAAGATGACTTCCGTATTATCACCGACAGTGAACCACTGAAAGGACAAATAGCCTACTCCAAAGAATCAGTAGCCAAAGGTCGCGAAGCCTTCCTCAAAGCCTGCGAACAGTGTCACGGTGCCGAGGGCCGTGGCAATATCGTCTCAGGCAAGAAGCTGGAGGATGACTGGGGTGGTCGGCTATGGCCACGTGACCTAACCAAACCCTGGACTTGGCGCGCCACACAGGCTGACACTGGCGGTGAAGGCGAGCGGGATCAGACCATCAAGAATATCTATGCCCGGTTATCCATTGGCATACCTGGCACTCCCATGCCTGCCCACCGGGCAACGGAGGAGGGAAATACCGACCCCGTCAGTCTTGAAGATCGCTGGCATATCGCCAACTTTGTCTACAGCCTGCGTGATAACACCGTGCAGCCAACTGAGGGGCCTCTGGTCAAAGGCATGAAGGTTGAAGGCGGTCTGCCTGCATCAGCAGATGATGAGCGTTGGAAGCAGGCACCTGCCGTGACTCTGCATCTGGTGCCCAACATCATTAAAGAGGATCGTCTCTTTACTCCACTCAATGATGCAGTCACCGTGCGCGCACTTTATAACAACAAAGATATCGCCTTTCTGTTAGAGGTGCACGATCGCACTCATAGCCGCCCGGGTGATAGCTACTTCACAGACCTGATGGACGAGAACCTGGAGATGCACCCAGATGCCATCGCCATTCAGTTCCCTCAAGATGGGGCCTACTCAACAACACCCACAACGGTAAAACCACTCTACCGCCACGGCGATGCAAAACACAAAACCACCATCTGGTATTGGAATGCAGGCAGCGTGGAACCAGAGGCCAAACCCCGATCTATGCTACTGGATGGCAGCGGACCAGGTAAAAAACTTGAGCCACGCATGAAGGATTCAAGCCTGACAGCAAGTGGTCAGTGGAAGGATGGCAAATGGCAGGTGCTGATGAAACGCCCACGCGATGGAAGCCGCAACAGCGATGTCAGTTTTGAAGAGGGCCAGTTTATCCCCATCTCCTTCGCCAACTGGGACGGCAGCAACGGAGAGATAGGCTCAAGGCACACCCTCTCCACCTGGTACTGGCTCCTGTTACCGCCAGAAGAAAATACGATCAGGCTGTATGGAATACCAGTAGGCGTTGGTTTTCTTATTTTTTTGGTTGGCCTGGGGATTATTACGATTCAACGTCAAAAACATAGTTAAGCTACATATCCGGTAGAAGATGTTAATAGAGAACATCAGGGGGATATTTACAGCATGCTTTTATAAATCATAGTGGCTATGTAGATATAAACACTCTGTAAATTCCATCCCCTCATTTTGCATCGCTTAACTAACCATCACTTAATAGATGATGCCTAAGTATGAGTTAATTGCTCCGATATTGCCACCAGCCAAATTGATGCCACTTTCATCATATCCAAACTATGGCTGATTATTTATACAACTTGAATAAAAAACTTATATCCCCTAGCTGCTGTAAACGTTAGGCAAAAAAACAAGTTCGTATATGGGAGCCTATGAACCAAATGGGGCTTATATAATATAGCAAATTTATAACTCTAACCTCACATATAGCTATTGCACAGATACCATTTTAAAGGTAGTGTTATGAATATATGGATATGGGAAAAAAGAAAATAACACGGCCTGTTCGTCATCCTCTCACGATTTTTTAGATTAAACGATGAAACCCTCAGCACTTAGGCTGTGGGTTTTGAGTACAAAATAATAGGATTTTAATTACTAAAGGAGTTTATTTGTGACACAACATCGCTATCTAATAATGTTATCAGCTCTTGTGGCTATACAAATGGCCGGAGTTTTTTATCTTGTTTTCAGCTCACCGCAAACCTCTCGCTCTGCAGCTTATGATACCAATAAGCTAACGCAAGTCATCCAAAGAGAACTCCAGACACACCTGCAAAATCTAGAAATAAACAGCACCAACCTAGTTACAACTGCAACAGATAATCACGCTTCACATGATGCATTACGCAGTATTGTGCAAGAAGAGCTGGCTATTTTTTTTGATAACTTTCTAAGTAAATCTGAAAGCACTACAAACGTCAACAATACGCCTTCCGTAACAACTCAGCCAACCCCTAACATAGCCATCAAGTCACCTCGAATGGATGAAGCAGCTATAGAGACTGCAATGGCTGAGAGCAATGCGATTATAAATGCAGCCATGGCTGCTGGAATTTGGTCACCAGAAGATACTATAGCAATCATGTCCCGCACAGCTGGATTGCCAAGCAGTCAAATGCAGCAATTACGCAAGCGTATGTTAGATGCGATGGATCAAGAGAATGTGGAGCTGGAAGGGATTATTCCTTTTTTATAATAAAAGTAATTTTAAATTAAGCACCTATTACTTGTATCAAAGATACCACTTTGCGCCTATTAATCTAAATTCATTAACCAATAGACCAAGGAGGCATTACAACCAGTAGTTATTTTATAGTTTTAACAGTTAACCTTTTTTACATAATTAAACAAAGGAAGCATATCAATGAAGAAACAACTTTTAGCGCCTATGATGGCAGTGGCCTTATTTGGTTCATCTGCAACAATAGCATCACAAGCATATTCCGAGCCCGGCACCGTTGACATATATTCTTCTGGCGGTGACTTTGCAATGCAAGCAGACTTTAGTGTTCGCCATAACACAGACCCTGAGGCTGCCGAGTCATATGTAGATTTAACTTATGTACCTAACGAATATATTTACGTTAGAGGGAGAAATGGCATTGGCATGATGGGCTCTAACTTTTGGTGTTGGATGTATCCTGATAACCCCGCCTGGGAGGATGCCAAAAAGGTTGTCCTGAACTTCACAAATGGCCATACCGTAGCAGTTAAAACAGTTGGCCTTGGGTGGGACTGCAGATCATTGGAGTTGGATTTTGAATCAAGCAGGATTGGCACACTCCAATAGTAATTGAATAAATATACAGGCACAGAGCCTAATGTGTAAAATTAATTTATTTCCATAACAGCAAAGGAAATTATAATGAAAAAACAATTTAAATATATTTTATTGTCAGCGGCCTTAATACTCTCAAGCGCCGTACAAGCCGGATTACACACCCCAGGGTATGTTAATATAAATGGATCATACATGATGGGAACCATGAATTTTAAGCACAATCCAAATATCGGTGCGGGCGCCTATATGCGTGTAGTTGAAAACAATTCTATAATTGAGGTTTCAGGCACAGATGGAGTGGTTTTTAATCCTGATGGCACTATGAGCGGTGGTGCCTTTTTCGCTTGTAACGTAACGCAATCTTTCAGCCCACAGCTTTACGCAGATACTATGGAAATTATGGGCGCATTGAAATTAGGCACCGTCTTTTATATACGCAGCAGTGGGATAGCAGCTCCTGAAGGGGAAGTGGCAGAATGCAATCGTGTCGCTATAATAAGTTCGTCAAAGGTTGGCGAATAATAAGCAGTACTAAAATATGGGGCTATATTATTTAGGGTAAAGGCCAATGCATCTCTTGTTCCTTACAGAGATACAGAAAGCCTAGCTCACTAACTTTTATAACCCCACGGCAAGGTCAGGCTTGATTGATTTCAGTTATCAATCAAGCCTGCCGCATTCTTAAGCCTAGTTAATCTTTAGCATCCTCCCACTAGAACCATCTCTGCATTTACATAGCCAGTTTGCATCCCCAAACATCTGCACCATCTTTGTGCCAACTTCAAAATTTCGCCCCATGATTTAGCATTCCCTCACCTTTCATGCCCTAAAACCCACTCTTTTCTGCTTTAAATTAGCTGGCATGTTAGTTGCAAAAAGAGAAAACAAAGCCCTCATTCAACACGCTGAAGGGCAGTCGTTTTATATGAGACTAGAGCCCATGAAAGAAAAGCTGGTATTGATCGGAAATGGAATGGCGGGTATCCGCACCCTGGAAGAGCTGCTAAAGCTCTCACCCGACATGTATGAGATCACCGTCTTTGGTGATGAGCCCCACGGTAACTATAACCGTATCCTGCTCTCACCTGTGCTGGCAGCAGAGAAGACCATTGATGACATCATCCTTAATGATAGGCAGTGGTATGCAGACAATGGCATCACCCTGCACACCGGCAAGCGCATTACAGCGATTAATCGCGGCCGACGCACTGTAAAAGCTGAGGATGAAACCGAGGTAGCATATGACCGGTTGATTATCTCCACTGGTTCCAGCCCTTTTATCATTCCTGTTCCCGGATCAGAGCTGGAGGGAGTGATTGGTTTTCGCGACATCCAAGATGTGGATGAAATGCTGGATGCGGCCAAAAAATATAAACATGCCGTTGTGATTGGCGGTGGTCTACTGGGCCTGGAGGCAGCAGATGGTCTCGTCAAACAGGGCATGGAAGTCACCGTGGTGCATCTTGTAGACACGCTAATGGAACGGCAACTGGACAGCGCCGCTGGCGCACTATTAAAAAATTCACTGGAAGAGCGCGGCCTGAAATTTTTGATGGAGCATGAGACTGAAGCACTGCTTGGCGATAAGCGGGTAGAGCATATTCGCTTCTCCAACGGCCTGGAGCTGCCGGCTGATCTGGTGGTGATGGCAGTCGGTATTCGCCCCAGCATTGAGCTGGCTCAATCAGCAGGCGTCTACAGCGAGCAGGGCATTGTGGTCAATGACACCATGCAAACATACGATCCCCGTATTTATGCCGTGGGTGAGTGTGCGCAGCACCGCAATGTAACCTACGGCCTGGTCGCTCCACTGTTTGAGCAGGCTAAAGTCTGCGCCAACCAATTAGCCCAGTTTGGCATCGGTTACTACAAAGGCTCTGTCACCTCCACCAAGCTTAAAGTGAGTGGGATTGATCTCTTCTCAGCGGGAGAGTTTCAGCAGAGCGAGGATACCGAAGAGCTGCTCTATCAGGATCCGGGCAGAGGCGTTTATAAGAAGGTCGTCATTCGCAACAGCCGTATCATTGGTAGCGTGCTTTATGGCGACACCATGGATGGCCCCTGGTACTTCCAGCTCATGCGGGATGGCATAGACATTACCGAGATGCGCGAAAAGCTGCTATTCGGTCAGGGCAATATCGGTGATTCCGGCCACAGCGCAGTGGATCAGGTTGCCTCTCTACCAGACGATGCTGAGATCTGCGGCTGTAACGGCGTCTGCAAAGGCGATATCGTCAATGCCATCATCGACAAAGGTCTGTTCACTTTGGATGAGGTAAAACTGCACACCAAGGCAGCCGCCTCCTGCGGCTCCTGTTCTGGGGTGGTCGAGCAGATACTGGCCTCCACCGTGGGCTCTGATTTTACGGTTTCACCCGCAAAAAAACCGATGTGTGGCTGTACTGAATATACCCATGATGAGGCGCGTGCAACGCTGTTCAAATATGAGCTGAAAGACATTCGAGCCGTGATGGATTTCATGGAGTGGAAGACCCCAGATGGCTGCAGCAAATGTCGTCCTGCGTTGAACTATTACCTGCTCTGCGCATGGCCGGGAGAGTATGTGGATGACTCCCGCTCACGTTTTATCAATGAACGTATGCACGCCAACATCCAGAAAGATGGCACCTATTCAGTGATCCCCCAAATGAAAGGTGGCATGACCAATGCGGCAGAGCTGCGCGCCATTGCCGATGTTGCTGACAAGTATGATGTGCCGGAGATGAAAGTGACTGGCGGTCAACGTATTGACCTATTTGGACTCAGAAAAGAACAGCTTCCGGAGGTCTGGGCTGATCTCAATACCGCTGGCATGATTTCAGGTCACGCCTACGGCAAATCGCTACGTACTGTAAAGAGCTGTATTGGCAATCGCTGGTGTCGTTTTGGCACTCAGGATTCAGTCAGCATGGCGGTAGCGCTTGAGGAGATGACTTGGGGAAGCTGGACACCGCACAAATTCAAAATGGCAGTCTCCGGCTGTCCCCGTAACTGTGCAGAGGCCACCATTAAGGATCTTGGCGTGGTGGGTATCGATTCCGGCTGGGAGCTACACGTTGGCGGTAATGGCGGTGTGAAGGTGCGGGCGACTGATCTGCTCTGCAAAGTACAAACCCAGGCAGAAGTGCTGGAATACACCGCAGCCTTCATGCAGCTCTATCGAGAAGAGGCCCACTATCTGGATCGTACAGCTCCCTGGATCGAGCGCGTGGGACTCACCTATATCAAACAGCGTCTCATTGAAGATGGAGACGGCCGTGCAGCACTTGCCAAACGTTTTTGTATATCGCAGAAGTTTGCCCAGGTCGATCCCTGGAAAGAGCGCGTTGCTGGTAAAGATGCCCATGAGTTTACGCCCATGGTTGAGATTGTTGATTCATCCGTTTAGCCGCAGACAAACAGATGCGACTAACACCGACAAAGAGATTACAAAATGTCTGACTGGATAGAGATAGGCCACATCGATGAGATCCCTCGACTTGGCACCCGCGTTGTAAAAAGCAACGATGGCGACATTGCCATCTTCCGTACCGCCCAGGATAAAATTCACGCTCTACTCGACAAGTGCCCTCACAAAGAGGGGCCACTTTCACAGGGAATCGTGCATGGCGATCAAGTCACCTGCCCACTGCATGAGTGGAAGATTCAACTGGCCAGTGGTGAGGCAGTAGCTCCAGATGAGGGGTGTGCCCGCAACTATCGAGTGAGGGTAAAAGAGGGCACTATATTTCTGATGCTGTAAACAGAAGGGTAGATTTAATCTATTGCAGGCTGCAGCTCCAAAATCTCTGTGAGAGTGTTTTTTAGGCTATCTTTAACTGTTCAGTAGGCGATAATGCAAACATTGTTGCAGTCATCCGATTACTGACCAGAAACCTATTAAGGGGATAGATAATGAACAAAAGGAACTGTGGGCTCAGCTTTATTTTGTTGGCCATTGTTATAACTCCTGTCCAGGCTGGCTGGTTTGATAAGCTAAAGGACGAAGTTTTCGGCACCGAAACCAGCACCGCCACAGAGTCAATTTCAAACCTGGCGTCAGATGAGATTGCCGCCGGTCTTCGAGAAGCATTGGAGAAAGGTGTCGCCATTGCTGTCGATCTTCTGGGACAAACGGATGGTTTCTTTGGCAATCCAAAGGTGCACATTCCACTGCCAGAGCATCTGCAACAAGTATCCAGCGGGCTGCGCATGCTGGGGCAGGAACAATATGCTGACGAGTTCGAACTGACGATGAACCGTGCAGCCGAGGCAGCAGCTCCCGAGGCCAAGGCCATTTTCATGGATGCCATTCGCAGCATGAGCATTGAAGATGCCAAAAAGCTACTGGATGGCCCAGATGATGCGGCAACACAATATTTTCGCAAGGTGGGTGAAACCCGCTTGCGTGAAAGCATGCAGCCCGTGATTCAGCAGGCAACCTCCGAAGCTGGGGTAACCAATGCCTATAACAACCTGGTCAAAAGACTGGATCTTCTGGGCGATATGGTTGATACCCAATCACTCGATCTGAACCACTACGTCACTGACAAGGCGCTGGACGGACTTTTTCTAATGATCGCAGAGGAAGAAAAACGCATCCGTGAAAACCCAATCGAGCGTACAACTGATCTGCTCAAAAAAGTATTTGGCGCTAATTGATAGAGAGTAACAAGCCCCAGTTTGAACTGGGGCTTGCCGCTGATCAGGCTAGGTCGTCAACGGCCACATGGTATTTTGGATCTTCAATCACATTCACCTCAACCAGGTTGCCTGCTTTATGCAGTAGCTGCCGACACTCTGGGCTTAGATGCCTGAGATGCAGCGTCTTGCCCGCATTGAGATAACGTTCTGCCAAGTTATCGATAGCCTCCAGCCCTGAGTGATCACCCACCCTTGAGTGCTGGAATTCAACGACCACATCATCAGGATCATTGCGTGGATCAAACAGCTCCATAAAGCTGTGCACCGAACCAAAGAAGAGCGGGCCGTGTAACTCATAAACCTTGGAGCCATTCTCTGCCATGTAGGTTTTAACATTGATATGCTTGGCGTGCTCCCAGGCAAAGACCAACGCCGAGACAATCACCCCGACAACCACAGCGATGGCCAGATCGGTCGCCACCGTCACACCGGAAACCAGTATCAGAACAAAGGCATCGGAGCGGGGAATCTTGCCCATAATACGAAAACTGGACCACTCAAAGGTACCCAGCACCACGATAAACATCACTCCGGTCAGCGCTGCCAGCGGGATCGCTTCAATCAGACTTGAGGCGAACAGAATAAAGATCAGCAGACAAATTGCGGCGGTGATACCGGAGAGCCGACTGCGGCCACCGGAGTTTACGTTGATCATGCTCTGGCCGATCATGGCACAACCACCCATGCCACCAAACATCCCAGTTACCGTATTGGCCACGCCCTGACCGATACACTCTTTGTTGCCACGACCACGGGTCTCGGTGATCTCGTCGACCAGCGTCAATGTCAGCAGCGATTCGATTAGGCCAATGGCGGCTAGGATAATGGAGTAGGGCAGGATGACCCAGAGCGTATCCAGATTGAATGGAACCACAGGGATGTGAAATTCAGGAAAACCACCGGCAATGGAGGCAAGGTCACCGACGGTGCGCAGGTCCAGATTCAGACCAATCACCAGCAGCGAAACCACTACAATCGCCGCTAGCGATGAAGGCACTGCAGTGGTGAAGCGAGGCAGATAGTGAATGATTGCCATCGTCAATCCCACCATGCCCAGCATAAGCCAGAGGCCACTGCCATTCATCCACTCTGCACCACCATTGGCACTGGCAGTCTGAAAATTACTCAACTGAGCGAGGAAGATCACAATCGCCAAACCATTAACAAAACCCAGCATTACAGGATGCGGCACAATGCGAATGAATTTACCCAAGCGCAGTGCGCCAGCCAAAACCTGTAGCAGCCCCATCAGTACGACCGCAGCAAACAGGTATTCAACACCGTGGCTGGCAACCAGATCGACCATCACCACCGCGAGCGCACCCGTCGCACCCGAGATCATACCCGGACGCCCACCAATTGAGGCGGTAATCAGCCCCACCATAAAAGCGGCATAAAGCCCAACCAGTGGATTCACGCCTGCAACGAAGGCGAATGCAATGGCCTCAGGCACCAGCGCTAGCGCTACGGTTAAACCTGATAGCAAGTCATCTTTAAAACTGGCGGGCCGGTGGGTACGGAGGAGTTCAAACATTCAGAGGGGAGACCTTGTGATTCTTTGCCGAGGCAAAAAACCGGCCATACTACTAACTATGCGATGATCATTCCAATGGTTTTCTATATTCTTCATTAATTTAGGAAGCTAGCGAATACACTGAACATTACTGACACTGTGGATGATGCACTGCATTTAGGCTATCTAGAAAAAGGGAACAACCAATGCCCTTTCAAATACCACAGGTTAATTATTTTCTTTGCAAACGATTTAGAAGATAGGTGCAACAACAATCTTGAGTGCATTCAAGCCAGAGTTACAAAACCGTATATTAGCTTGATTACATTATAAGCCAGACAGGTATTTTTCACTCCAAACAAAAAGCCCCGCGTATGCGGGGCTTTTAAAAATTAGATGATTCTGAAATTATTAACAGGGTTACAAAAACTGTGCAACCAATATAGCTAGGGTAAGAAAAGCTAAACCCATAACTGTCCGTATCATTTCAACTTTTTGCTGCTTTGACATGCGTCATTACCTCCACTTCATGTACGCTTCATTCCTCTGGCTATGCCAAGACCAAGCATTCATAATGCCCCGATTTGACCCCAACATAGTCCCCTTACTACCTACACATCTCTTCTATTAACTAAAGCGATTACAAGATATTTGCCCTATCTCTGGGCCGCCATATCGCGAGAGCAGAAAAGAAGTATAGTTGCAACGTCGCAGATTTTAATCTATTTCCACGACATATGTAATGTATTTGCGGTGCAAATACGACTTTTACTTCCTGAGAACACACCAAATCTCACATTGCGCCCCACTTTTGAATCCGATAGAAGCTGCGTTATAAATGCTTCTAAGGGCTCTCCCTGATCCATCAGCTGTGCCAGTAACTCATTCTCATTACTGGGAATAAAGCCCAACATATCGTTTTTAAAATAGACTGCAATGGCATTTGGATCATGCTGATTATGTGGCTCTCTCTTAAGACGCAATGCTTCACCAACTCGCAAAAATGTCCAAACACCCTCAGCACGGTAGTATTGGCAGCCGGCGAGTATACATTCATTAATTGACATTTGTTCACTATTTTTTTGGCAACCCAGTCTTATTAATTTTGCAAAAGTGGAACTGGCTACCCTGCTCATCATTTTCTGAATCAGATGCATTTTAGGCATAACTCATCTCCTGTTATTTCCAAGACTGTGGATTTATAACAAAGGTACAGGCTCAAAACCTGAGCCTCTGCCTATTCATTTTCATGAAAATCTCTGATTGACCTTTTATTCATAGGCATGCATGCTAAAAAGCATGAGCAACAGCATTACAAATAAACCTGTCGTACGAGCTATTCGCCTGCATATGTGGCGAGCCTCTGGCCTGCGCGTTTATTTTGGGATGCGATGATTTAGCACTATTTAAAATAGATTTTCCAAAAGGCCGCAGGTAGCAATACCTGCGGCCTTTTTTGTTGTGGTCTTTTTATCAGGAGGAAAAAGCAATGGCGGTTCCGGCAGCCTACATAGGAGTAATACTTATCTGGACAACCACACCACTTGCCATCCAATGGAGTGGTGGTGAGCCTGGGTTTCTATTCGGTATTACAGGACGCATCGTGCTCAGTGCAATTCTTGCGCTAGTACTGATACATCTTCTACGACTCCCCATACAGTGGGATGCAAAGGCGCGACAAGGCTACCTGGCATCCGGATTGGGGATCTTTTGTTCTATGCTGCCCATTTACTGGGCCGCCCAATACATCCCATCGGGATGGATCTCTGTACTCTTCGGGTTGGCACCTATTATGACGGGTATCATGGCTCCTTTTTGGTTAAACGAAAAGCCACTGTCGTTAACGCAATTAAGCGGTACTTTATTGGGTTTTTTAGGGTTAATTGTTATTTTTGGCGGCAATACAGAAATGGGAAACAACGTAGCCTATGGCATTGGCGCTATACTTTTTTCTGTCTTCTGCTATGCGGCCAGTGGCATTTGGATCAAACGTATTGGCTCACCTGTCAGTGGGTTGGTCATGACTACCGGGGGGTTGTCAGTGGCAGCACCACTTTTTTTATTGGCGTGGTTTCTTTCTGGAAACACATGGCCCGAAGCTATTGCAGCTCGTACGGCAGGCGCAATAATTTATCTTGCAGTTATTGGATCGCTCTTAGGGTTTGCACTCTATTATTATCTCTTAAGGTCGATGGATGTAACGCGTGTGGCACTGATCACACTCATCACTCCCGTCAGTGCATTACTGCTGGGAGCCGAATTCAATAATGAAGCAACAACACCTGCCATCTGGTGGGGAGCGGGGCTGATACTATCTGGCTTGGTCAGTTTTGAGTTTGGGGAAAGATTGCTGTTGAAACTGAGGTTTTAAATAAAATAGGGCGGGCCTAATAAGCTGGCTTTGTGGGTGGTTGCAATGCTACTCACAAGTCAGCTTATTCGCTTTAAAATTATAATATCGCATATCTTTTATGGCATGAGGCAACACACCCTTCTCCCCCAGTAATTCAAAATATATCCGACCTGCCTGAGCGATCTCTTTCTGTTTATACGCTTCTTTAGTCTGCTTTCTAACCTTATCCCATTGGGTATATAGCGCATCAAATTCAGGAAACTTCGCCAGTTTTACATAGAGTGCATTAATGCAATCACGTCCAGCGCAGGCATCGTCAATCCAGTTTGGCACCACATTGGTAAACCCATGACGCAGCTTTAATTTATTGATATCTTTCTGAACAAAATAGTGGAAGACGTATCGATTTATCTTTGCAAACAACGCATGTCCTGTCAGCACGGGCCCATACACCTGATAGATTTTTGGGTGCTTTTGCTTATACACCACATGTACTTTTTCAAACAGGGTTACGCGGTTATCAGTAAACTCATCAAAATGCTTTAACAGGCAGGCGTTATCCTCATCCGCCGAGACAGTGCTGGCAAATAAAATCAATAATAAAGTAATGGCGGTTTTCAAAATTCTTTGATGTGGCAGCTAAGGCAGGAAAGGTTATAGATTCTATTTGGGCAGGATATTACCAGAATTAATGCTCTGGCGCATTGCGCTACCGATTTGCGCTCTTTCAATAAACAGCTAATGCTGTTTGCAATCGATCGATTACCTGTTTACGCAGCTCATCTGGCGCTATGACTTCAACATCTGCACCGTATTTCAGTATGTCCATTATCAGCTCACTGGCATTGCAATAGGGAATATGAAGTTCGTAACTGCCATCATCAAGAAAGGAACCCATCTGATCAGGATGCCACTGCTCATGCGACACCCATCTGGCACACTCTGGCATAAAACGCAGTATTGCCGTCTTATCTGCCTTGCCTGAAAAGATGCCATAGGCACTCGCATAATTAGCATCCAATTGCTCATCACTACATTCCCTGGCATCAGCTGTCATTATCTGTGCCGATTGGATAGCATCCAGTGCAAAGCTGCGCAGGCCACCACGCAGGTGACACCAGGCATCGAGATACCAGTTGTCCCGATAGTTAATGAGCCGTTGCGGTGAGAGGTCACGCTGAGTAATCGCATTATCGCCACGGGCATGATATTCAATAGACAGCTGTTTGCGCTGCGCAAGCGCACTGGCAACAGTCTGAAAACATTCGCCGACTGGCCGTGCCGCCATGCGCAGAATGCGGATACGCTTTATGATGTTGTCGCTACTGGCATGCTCATGCTGCAACATCGCATCAATCCGTTGACGCAATGGATCAAGGTAGTGATCCAGCAATCCAGGCTGAACATTGGCCAACAGCTGCTGCACACCTAGCAGGGCATGAATCTCAGAAGCATTGAACCAGAGCCCAGGCAACTCAAACATCTGCCCAACCTGTTGGTTATAAAAATAACCGTTGGCTTTCCGGTCATACTCCAGTGGTGCATTGAGGCGATCACGCAGATCTTCGATGGTGCGAGTCACAGTGGCTCGCGAACATTCCAACTGCTCTTCCAACCGTTTATGGGAGACAGGGAGGCGGCTATTTTGCAGAATGTTATTAAGCCGAAAGATGCGATCGAATCGATCCATTAGAGGAAATGGTAAGGCAAAGGCAGGTGGGCAAATGAGCGCCGCAAAGCAGCGCCCATTACCTTAGGTTGTACCAACGCTGATCAGTTGGTTTCGGCGATCTTTTCAGCTCGCGGTATATCCATATTCCACAGCCGCTCTAGTTGATAGAAATCTCGTACCTTGGGCAACATGACATGAACCACAACACCATTAAGATCGACCAGCGCCCACTCGCCTTCATTCACGCCTTCTGAGCCCAATGGAATCTCTCCAGCAGACTTGGCCTGGAAGGCGACGGTTTCAGCAAGGGATTTAACGTGTCGGTCGGAGGTGCCACTGGCGATCACCATGATATCGGTGATGCTGGTTCTGCCTTTGACATCAATCACAACGATGTCTTTGGCTTTCATATCTTCAAGTACTTTGATTACCAAATCGCGCAGTTCTTCAACTTGCATGCATTCTCCTGAGGTTACAGTAGAGGCCACTTTTTTTGTGGCTCATATAGCTAATAATAACTGATATTGGGGATTTTGCCTGTGAGAACGAACTAAATGCACATTCTGCAACTATCAGGCCGAATATCCAAGCACAGGGGCCAACCAACGTTCAGCCTCTTCGAAACTCATCCCTTTACGCTGGGCATAATCTTCCACCTGATCACGCGCAATCTTACCGGTGCCAAAGTAGCGCGCTTGGGGATGAGCAAAATAGAGGCCGCTCACAGATGCCCCCGGATACATGGCATAGCTCTCGGTCAAGGTGATGCCGGTGTTCTCTTCTGCCTGTAACAGATCCCATAACACGCCTTTCTCAGTGTGCTCCGGACTGGCCGGATAGCCCGCCGCAGGGCGTATGCCCTGATACTTTTCTGCAATCAGCTCTTCATTACTAAGCTGCTCATCGGCGCTGTATCCCCAGAGTTCTTTGCGTACCTTTCCGTGCATCCACTCGGCCAAAGCCTCAGCCAAACGGTCAGCCAGTGCTTTGAGCATGATGCCGTTATAGTCATCATGATCGGCTTCAAACTCAGCCAGCTTCTGTTCAATGCCGATACCCGTGGTTACCGCAAAGGCACCGATATAATCTTCAACTTTAGAATCCCCTGGCGCAATAAAATCAGCCAGACAAAGATTAGGCTCACCCGCCTTCTTTTTACAGAGCTGCTGCCTTATAAACCGGAAGTGAGTACTAACTTCATTGCGTGAATCATCGGCAAAAACCACCACATCATCCGCTCCGGTGCGGGCTGCCGGGAAGAGCCCAATAACCGCTTTGGCCTGGAGCCAGTTCTCATCAATAATCTGCGCCAGCATGGTCTGAGCATCCTGGTAGAGGCGTTGCGCCTCTTCACCTTTTCGCGGATCATCCAGAATAGCAGGGTAGCGCTTTTTCATCTCCCAGGTATGGAAGAACGGGGTCCAATCGATGCGCTCTGCCACCTCTGCAAGTGAGATATTATCGAAGACCTGCACGCCCAGTTTGGCTGGTTTAACCGGCTTAGCCTTTGCCCAATCTGTCTGCATCGCATTAGCGCGCGCCTCTTCCAGCGAGACCAGTTTGCGCTGCTCATTTTTGCCCAGGCGAGCCTCGCGGGCTTTTGCATAATCATCTTTGACCGACTGGATATAGTCATCACGCTGTGTGGTCGAGAGCAGCCGGCCCGCCACACCCACGGCCAGCGAGGCATCCAGCACATGAATCGCAGGGCCATCATACTCAGGATCGATCTTCACAGCGGCATGGATCTTGGAGGTGGTCGCCCCACCCACCATCAGCGGCATTTCAAAACCCTGGCGTTTCATCTCTTTGGCGATATGCACCATCTCATCCAGCGAGGGGGTAATCAGGCCAGAGAGGCCAATCATGTCTGCCTTCAGCTCGCGCGCCTGTTGCAGAATAGTTTCAGCAGGCACCATAACACCCAGGTCGATCACTTCGTAGTTGTTGCACTGCAACACCACGGCCACAATATTCTTGCCAATGTCGTGCACATCGCCCTTGACCGTCGCCAACAGAATGCGGCCCGCCGACTGTGCGCCGCCACCTTCTTTCTCTTGTTCCATGTAGGGTTCCAACCAGGCAACCGCTTTTTTCATAACTCGCGCAGATTTTACCACCTGCGGTAGAAACATTTTGCCCTCACCAAATAGCTTACCGACGTGGTTCATGCCCGCCATCAGTGGCCCTTCGATCACATGCAGTGGCCGCCCAAGCTCAGCCATCGCCTCTTCAGTATCAGCATCAATATATTCAGTCAGCCCTTTTACCAGCGCATGCTCCAGGCGCTTGGTCACTGGCTGGTCACGCCAGGCAAGATCCTCCTTCTGCACGACGGCACTGCCATCACCCCGGTACTTCTCAGCCACATTCAGCAGTCGCTCTGTCGCATCGGGACGACGATTGAGCACCATATCCTCGACAAGCTCTCGCAGCTCTTCGGGCAGATCATCATAGATCGCCAGCTGTCCTGCGTTGACGATGCCCATATCCAGTCCTGCCTGGATGGCGTGGTAGAGGAAAACAGCATGAATCGCCTCACGCACCGGATTGTTACCACGGAAGGCAAACGAAATATTGGAGACACCCGCAGAGATCCGCGCATGCGGCAGCTGCTGTTTGATGGCAGTCGTCGCCTCGATGAAATCAAGACCGTATCGATCGTGCTCCTGCATACCGGTGCCCACTGTCAGTACAGCAGGATCGAAGATGATATCTTCAGCCGGAAAGCCGATCTGCTCGGTGAGAATTTTGTATGCTCGGGAGCAGATTTCAATCTTGCGCTCATAGGAGTCGGCCTGTCCCTGCTCATCAAAGGCCATCACCACCACGGCTGCTCCGTAGCGACGAATCAGTTTAGCCTGTTCGATAAACTTGGCCTCTCCCTCTTTCATTGAGATGGAGTTCAACACCCCTTTGCCCTGGATGCATTTAAGTCCGGCTTCCAGCACCTCCCATTTGGAGGAATCGATCATGATCGGCACCTTGGCGATATCCGGTTCACCGGCCACCAAATTGAGAAAACGCACCATGGAGGCGACTGAATCTAGCATCGCGTCATCCATGTTGATGTCGATCACCTGGGCACCGTTCTCCACCTGTTGGCGGGCGATATCCAGGGCGGCCTCAAAGTCCTCTTCCATAATTAGCCGTTTGAAGCGGGCAGAACCAGCCACATTGGTACGCTCACCAATATTTACAAAGAGGGCATCCTCTTCGATGTTGCAGGGTTCCAAGCCAGAGAGGCGGCAAGCATGAGAGGGTTCTGGGCGTTTACGAGGCGGGATCTTCGCAACTGTTTCGGCAATTGCCCGAATAAAGTCAGGAGAGGTGCCACAGCAGCCGCCGATGATGTTGAGGAAGCCACTCTCTGCCCACTCTTTGATCAGTCCTGCCATATTTTCAGGCGTATCGTCATACCCGGTTGGTGCCAAAGGGTTAGGCAGTCCGGCATTAGGATGGGCAGAGATAAAAGATTCAGAGATATTGGAAAGTTCTTCCACATACTGGCGTAGCTGGTCAGCGCCTAGCGCACAGTTGAGCCCAAAACTGATCGGATTAGCATGGCGAAGAGAGTTGTAGAAGGCTTCGGTCGTTTGACCTGAGAGGGTGCGGCCCGCCAAATCGGCAATGGTGCCGGAGATCATGATCGGCAGTTTAATGCCATCTTCATCAAAAACCTGCTGCACAGCAAAGACAGCTGCTTTGGCATTGAGAGTATCGAAGACAGTCTCAATCAATAGAATATCTGCACCACCCTCAATCAGGCCGCGGGTCGCTTCTGTGTAATCCTCCACCAACTCATCAAAAGTGATGGCGCGGGCGCTGGGGTCATTAACATCTGTGCCAACAGATGCCGTCTTTTGATTCGGACCCAGCACACCTGCAACAAAGCGGGGCTTTTCAGGGGTGGAGTATTTATCAGCTGCCTCTTTGGCTAGCTTGGCGGCGGCCACATTCAGCTCATAGGCATAATCCGAGAGCTGAAACTTAACCAAGTCGCTTTTGGTCGCGCCAAAGCTATTGGTTTCGATGATGTCTGCACCGGCTTCCAGATACTGCTCATGGATACCTTGAATTACCTCCGGCTGAGTCAGCACCAGCAGATCATTCATCCCCTGGAGATTGGTCGGCCAATCGGCAAAACGCTCGCCGCGATAATCTTGCTCTTCCAGTTTATGACGCTGGACCATTGTGCCCATGGCACCATCTAGAATCATGATGCGTTCATTGAGAATCGCTTCAAGTTCAGGGGTGCGATCTTTGGGGAGAGCTTTAGTCATGGGTTATCCGAAATTGGCAAAAAATTGGGGACACATTATATAGGGCTTGCGATAAAACTTATATTGCAAAAAATATTGCGTATAAATGGCGAGCTGTCAGAGATTGCCAACATTTCCAATAGCGCGCCCTTCAAATCAATATCGGCTGTATTTTATGCACTCCCAGGTAATAGGCCATGCTCCGCCATAGATATTAAAATCCGACAGTGGCTCTCCATCAGAAACTCTTGCTGACCTCCCATTGAGTATATTCCCATCAATACAGGCAATAATATGGTCACCCTCTGAATAGACCGCTGGGATGTTATACGCACCATTGGTTGTTGTACCTGTACCCGCAGTCAACCCATTGATAACCAAGCGCACCACAGAGCCATCACCAATAGGCGTAATACCCTGGTCGGTGTAGACAACCCCAGAAACATCTTTGGTGAAGTTTAGAGTGATGCTGCCTCCATCTATGGGAGCACCTGTTGCACCTGTTACATAATTTAGAGCATAGAAGCGGTAACTAAAATGTCCATCGCCTACAGCTGTCAACATCATAGTCTTCGAATAAATCTTTCCATCGACATAGTTGGTATCAGAAGCATCAACGGCTTGCAGATTGTGTTTTTCACTGTATGAATAGCCGCCATCATCATTAGCATCCACCCAGACCTGTATCGGATCAGGCGCTCTATTAACCGGATCAACATAGGTGACCCTGAATTCAAAGGCCGCACTGTTCAAGGCTGAATTTGGCTCGACGCCATCAGCCATGAAACCCGCTTCACCCGTCCAGTTCAGCACCGGTACGCTACTGGCAACCACATAACGTGAATATCGTGCCTTGGCTCGATCCACATTGGTCGGAGCACCCAAGGCCACATCACTGCCATCTGTAAAGTAGAAGCGATAGCGGAAGCGATCATCTCCGGCAGTGGTTAGGGTGCGCGTCACGGTATAGACCTCTCCGTTGACATAATCAGTTCCAGCTCCCACTTTAACCAGCTCGTATCTCTCTGATGGGACGTATTGATGATCATCATTCTCATCTATCCAGACCTGTTTAACCACTGGTGCCTGGCCATCGACATCTTTATATCTCACCTTGAAGGTAAAGGAGTCACCTGTGTTGCCATTTACTGGAGAAACACCATGCGAGGCATACTCTCCCGTACCTAACCATTCCAACACAGGAGCCGTATTACCAACAGCTACTGTTGACGTAACTGTAGGCGCATCAACAGCAAGGCGTTTTCCATCTGAGGCAAAAAAGCGGTAGTTCATCTCACCACTGCCAGGATAGGAAAGTCTGAGCTGCTTTGTGTATCGCTCCCCATTGATATAGTTATTATCAGCAAAACCAAAATCGCTACCGGTTATCTTATTCATGGCATGCTTTTCTGTTTGTTGATAGGCACCATCACCATTCTCATCTATCCACAACTCTATCTGAGCGGGCGCTACATTCTCAGCATGGTAGTAATCAACCCTAAATTCAAAGTAAGTGCCACCCGCAGCACGATCAGGTGAGACGCCATCCTCAACAAAGTCAGTCTCTCCTGTCCAGGCCAGCACGGGGGCAACATCTACTATTGGCGGTTGGTATTCATAGGCACCGATATCCTGACTATCGGAGAGGCGGTCATACCCAAGCAAATCCACAGCAGGTATTCCCCGGCCTGATTCATTGCCAGCACTATCAATTGCAGATGACCGATGTTGTAGGCGGTAATCTCTATTAGCGGCATTCACAAAATTTGGATCTCGATCTGAATTCATGGCCGCATCAACAATCGTTACCGTGGATGAAGTATGAAAATAGCCGTCATCCTTAATATCATTGTCTCCATTATTCTCAATGATCGAGCTGTATATATTAACAGTCTTCACACCACTGGCGACAAAAGCACCAATATGTCCAGTGCCACTGGCTCTATTTCCCCAGGCGATACTATTGGCTAACTGCGCTGGCCCATCTGAGCTGTAGAAAGCACCACCATTACCTGCTGTTGCAGCGTTATTCACAATGGTGCTGTTTTCAAACCAGGCCTTACCCCAGGCTACAAAAGCAGCGCCACCACCTTGCGGTGCGTTATTGTCGCTTAATAAAACATTGGTGAAGGTAGGATCACACTTCGCTACGAAGATACCGCCGCCACTGCTTGTTGCTCTATTGCCACTAATCACAGCACGGTCTACATCCAAAACACGATAGGACTGATCTGTCTCACATGAAATGCCACCACCCTTGGTTGCTGTATTGTCAGTGATAGTGACATCAGTCAAGGTTGCCGCGCTTTTCAGGAAAATACCACCGCCATTACCACTGGTGGAGTTGTTTTTGATGATCGTATCGGCAAAGGTACTACCGCCAAACATATAGGCACCACCATCTGAGTTATTGGAAATTTCAGAATCAGAGACGGTCATTGTTCCCCATTCGTTATATATTCCCACTCCTGTGTTGCCACGGATAATGCTACTTCGAATGATGGGTGAACTATTGCCAGCGTAGTTTGTGCTTTTATTGAAAACACCCCGCCCAGATCCACCCGTGACTGTAAATCCATCCAGCATAGTGTTAACTGCTCGATAGAAATAAACGACCGGATTGTTGCTATGCTGAACAATGGTCTCTTCAGCGCCACAGGCTGATGCGATTGTTGTTTGATCTTGTGTGATGTAGAGCTTTTCGGGATAGGTTCCTGCATGCACCAGGATAGTTTTACCCTGTTGACTACCGACTACACTCAGCGCACTGGTAATGCTATCAAAGCTATAGACACCATCATGCGAGCCATCTTGAGTAACGGCATAACTGGCGTTGACAATCTCGATGGTTGAGCCTGCCTCAACCGGTTCACCGTAGGCTGCATCAATGCCATCTGTTGCATAAAATTCATAGCGAATATCACTGCCGATCGCGGTCGATGTTATCTGCTTTTGATACAGCTTGCCGCCACCGGCGACGGTACAATTGCCATCAGCATCAGTCGCATCCAGATTAAATTTTTCATTTAATGAATAGCCACCTGAGTTATCAAGATCAACCCACACCTGTATATTGGAAGAGCCACCAAGAGGGCATTGGTTGTCATCATCAAAATAGTTCACCCTGAACCACATTGGACGATTAATTGCAGCTCGTGGCGGCTCGGCACCCTGTGGCTGACATGTCTTTGGATTCCATGCCAATAACGGTGGATTATTAAAGCTGCCTGTTACAGTCACTGAACCACCTTCAGTCACTGGCGCACCTTCGGCATCCTTCACCCCATCATAGGCATAGAATCTGTAGTTATAACTAACTGCATTATTGGCTGGATTTGGTAAAATTTTACTGATGCCATAGAGCTTGCCATCACCTGCCGTTGTACAGTCGCCATCACCGCCGGAGACTTCATTAAGCGGAAACTTTTCCTCTGCTTCATAAGCTCCATTGAGATTCAAATCAATAAATAGTCTGATATTGTCAGTGCTACTGGTCGGGCATTTTCCATCATCATGAGTGTACTTAACTCTGAAGGTGTAGTTGCCACTCTTGGCACCATGATCTGGGTTTATGCCATCAGATTCATAGCCCGGTTCCCCTGTCCAACTCAAAGTGGCTATGTTGTCCAGCAGAGAGAATGTACTGTCGACAGTCGGCCCACCTATTGCAGCGTCTGCACCATGGAGCGCATAAAATCTGTAATTGATAACACCATCAGATCCATCAGGCTTATCTATTTGCAGCGTGGTTTTATAATCAACACCCAGAAAGTAGGGGATGGTGTCATTGATCTCAGCCACAGCCATCTGCATGTCGATCTTTTCATTAGCCTCATAGCTGCCGTTATCATTCAGATCGATCCATAGCTGTATGACAGAGGGAGGGCCCTCATCATTGGCATCGGTGTATTTGACCCGAAAAAGAAATTTATCACCTCTCACACCTACATCTGGATATACCCCGTCAGCCTCAAAATGATTTACACCAGACCATTTGAGTTCCGGCACCATGGCATCGATATTACCACTAGGCAACGTTGCGGGTGACCGGCCAATCGACACAATCTTGGCATTGCCATGGCAGTGTTGACTACAATACTTTGCACCTGATGCTATTGGGTCATCTGACCACATCACGAGATGGGTACTTTCAGCCAGGGTGGTATTGGTGATACTGGGCTTTGAGCTGAGACTCAATCCTGGATTGCTCCAGTACCAATCCGGGTCATTGGCATTTTTATACCAAAACCTCATCGGGCGTCGTGGCTGCTTATTATCAAAGATAGCCAGCTCACCCGTACGCGTCATCGACAACTGCCGGGAACCATGTGGATTATGGCACTGAATACATGAGAACATCATGTTGGTTCCCGATGGCGCATTCTGCCAGTCCGGCCACCAATACCTGCCACCACCCGCAACCTCCAGGTGATAGTTGTGCAGCTGATAACCGCCTGACCTGAAGTTGGTTTGGGTGTTGCCTGGATCATCCCAGGGTCCTATATCCGTATGGCAGCTAAAGCAGAGATCAAACTGGGTATCAACTTCACCCGCACTGCGTGGTAACGCAATAGGTTGAATCAACCGATAGCCTGCTTTGTAATCTGCATCACAGCTACCGCCAGATGAACCCGGAGGACAGACAAAGGTTCTGTGCAGACCATCAATATGCGGTGCTTCTGTTTCATGGCAGTCAGGGCAATTCCGGCCCGGTCCTTTTTTCAAGCCACCACTGCCAGGCAGCTCCTTATCTGCCGGTGCGCCATGACCTGTGACATAAAAGCCCCAGCCTTCGGTGTAGTTGCCTGGTTCAAAATTTGGGTAAGTGACATCAGGCTGAGATTCAGGAGAGACTGCAACATCAGTGTAAGCACCACTCTCATTACCAATCACCCTGGGCGCACCATAAAACCAGTTGCTGGTCGCAGACTCTACCGTCCGGCTTGCCGCTCTGTCCCCACTGATTGTGACAACCGCAGGATCTACCGCATAGTGGCTGTAATCTATAACTGAAGGGTCTTCATCATGACAGCCAGCACACCATTTCTCTTTGCCGGGTTTGAGTTTGTTATCGCCGTCGTAGACACCACCAGAGTTCCAGTTGTCTTTGGCGCCCACTGAACCATTGGTTGTATTGACACCGTTATAAGTGCCATTGGGGCTGTGGCAGTCGTTACAGACATCAGTCTCTGCCAGATTAATCAGGCCATCGCCATCCAGATCTTCACCAGATCGGAAGCGCGGCATATTGTCGATATCATGACAGACACTGCAATAGATACCGGGGCCACGTTTATCATCTGCACCTGCACTGGCCGGCATAACGCCACCCCAATCTGGGCCATTGGTAATCCAGCTTTCGGTATGAGTGGAGTGGGGCGCAGTGGATCCAAAACCCCGTGAGGGAACCTTGGATAGACGGTCAATGTTGTTCGGGTTGTAAGGATAACGCCCATCCACCATGTAGTAAGTGCCTTCTTCATGGCCGTGGCACTCCACACAGAGATCGACCTTGGTGTAACCCTTGCCGTGGCCAAAACCGCCCACATGCTTGTGGCACTTGGCAGTGCAGGTCTGTCCGGCCGTGCCGTTGGGGTCGCCCCGATTGGCATTGCGGTGCATCTGATCTTCGCCCTGGCCATCATTTCTGAAGTGGCCGGTCTTGGTGTGGCAGACCTGGCAGACGCCATCCAGCACGCTGTCGCTGTCAGCATAGGAGTTGGGGCCGCTGTTGGTGAAGAATTTCACCTGTTTCCAGGTACCTGGAGTGCCGCTGCCGGGAACTTTGAGGCGGCCTTTGATCAGCTTGCCGTAGATGATGGCGTAGGTATCACCGGGGGCAATGCGGGTGAGGTCAATGCTGCCGTCAATGGTGAGGGTGGTGGCGGTGTTGCTGAGCACTCTGTAGCTGATATTGTGCAGCACCCAGCCATTGGGGTCTTCGTTGTTGGGCGCGTTGATGTTGGGGAAGACAACACGTCCTGCAAATTCATCGGGTTCCCAGTTTGCACTGCTGTCGGTCAGGGTACTGGTCATGGGGTCTGAGGTCACTTGGCTGATGTTGCCAGAGGCCAGGTAGGATTGTTCGCCATAGGTGCGAAACTGGGGTTGGTCATGAGGCCAGTGGCAGGCTCTGCACTCTATATTCCAATCGCCAAACTGGTTGCCGGTCTGTTGGCTGGAGTGGGGCACCCGATAGGGAGCCAGTTGCGGGCCGGTGTGGCAGCTCCAGCAGAGGTTGTTGGGAACCGTATCATCAATGCCCATTTCAGGATGGGGGGTTGAGGGTTTGAGCAGTTTGATCTGCCCACCATTGAGATCGTGGCAGTTGAGGCAGTAGAGATCCGGGATGATGGGGCTGGCAGGCTCATGGGGGAAATCCAGGCCATTAACCATTATGCTGAGCAGCATCAGTGGCAGTGCAAGCAGGAGCTTGCTGAGTGTTGTT
>Ga0316192_10000057_pt1 | contig 65725 bp, 38 predicted proteins | sample MerIslwburrow_MG_FD_204931 | JGI IMG/M metagenome (GOLD analysis project Ga0316192, IMG submission 204931) | Coastal sediment microbial communities from Maine, United States - Merrow Island worm burrow | ecosystem: Environmental > Aquatic > Marine > Coastal > Sediment | place: USA: Maine...
TACATATTTTGTAGTCAATTACAACATTTCATGGACTTAAAATGAATACTGCACACTCCTATCATTTCTATTAAGACGTACATCGCAGCAACACTTCCATTAAGAATGGATAGAAGATGCTATATGAACGACGGCAGTAAATATACCTGGCAGATGCCATGTGTAATGTACAGAGAAAAGAGAGGATTCACCATGAAAACTGCAACCGCACAATACAAAGCAGATCAAGCAACTTGTTCGATATCCACCGCGGACAATGCTTTTTTCGAAAGGCTATTCAAGAGGAAGAACTTCAACGTACCAGCGGTTCGCGCGAGGGCAGGCATTTTGAATTTCCTCCTGGGTATAGCCCTGGTCTTCCACCTGTTCCTTCCTGGATCGGTTACGGCACTGTACCTGTCAATCTTTCTGCTTTTTGACATGCTGATGGCTGTCTCATTCGGCCTCACGCCTCTAAGTCCAACGGGGATTCTGGGAACATTGTTATCTTTGAAAGCACGGCCAGTTCCAACGCCCCATCTGCCAAAACGATTTGCCTGGTCGATGGGGGCATCACTGTCTCTGATCCTCATCATCCTGTTCCTGACGGGTTCTGCCGATATCTGGATCACCTTAGTCCTGGCTCTCTTTTTCGCATTGACATGGCTGGACGCAGTACTCGGATTCTGCTTAGGTTGCTGGATATATTCTAAACTTTTCAGTTGCCAGAGCTGCCGCTTGGATTAGTCTGGATCGATAGGGGCAACAGCCGACAAGGGTCGTGCACCGTAAGCGGTTAAAAGCACGGCACGTAATTTTAATCTTGATGGCCGGGTATCAATCTTTGAATTTGGTACTTTTCAGGCCATTATTTTCGGCCAAATAAAAGCATTGGGGTCATTAGAGTAAATGTTACTCTGACCCCATTACTGTTTTACTCTGACCCCATTACTGTTGTTATAGACGAGTTTTCCGACATAGTGATGGGGTTAGAGCGTAAAATGCAAAAAGTTATTACTCTAAACCCATTTTTAGGGAGCACTATGGCTAAAAGCCTTATCTCCTCAAACGTATAACCACTCCTTCATTTTATGCAATCTAATTTAAACCATATCTTTCCAATTGGTGTCCGCTACATGATGTTGTCGGCCTTGGGTTTTGCGCTGATGGCAGCCTGTGTCAAGGAGGTCAGCACCCACGGTATACCGGTTATGGAGATTATCGCTGCCCGGGCTCTCGTATCACTGCTCATCAGTTATCTGGATGTAAAAAGAAAAGGCATCTCCCTTTGGGGAACTCACAAATCCTTGTTGATAGGACGAGGTGTAGTGGGCACACTGGCACTCATTTGCGTTTACTATGCGGTCACTACCCTGCCGCTGGCTGAAGCGACACTTATTCAATATCTGCATCCGGCTTTCACGGCCATCATTGCCCTGCTATTTCTTAGAGAGCATCTCCATCTATCGACTGTTATCTGTATTGCGCTATCCATTGCTGGACTGGCGATAATGGTTAAACCAGGACTGCTGGTCGGTGAAGGGATTGAGCTGCCATGGTTCAGTGTCACCATTGCGATATTGGGCGCACTGGGAAGCGCAATCGCTTATGTACTTGTCAGAAGACTCAGCCAGAGGGAGGACAGCTCAGTCATTATTTTCTACTTTCCGTTGATCGCTTTACCTGTTTCGATTTTGTCCCCGGGTGACAGCTTTGTGGTACCTGACGAAGCTGCACTGATGCTTCTCATACTGGTGGGTATTTTTACTCAAATCGGGCAGATTGGCCTGACCAAAGCAATGCAGACAGAAGGTGCCGGCAAAGCAACCGCATACTCTTATGTGCAGATAATATTTGCACTCATTCTTGGCTGGATATTTTTCGCCGAGAGCCCATCACTCTGGACCTGGATCGGCGGCAGTCTGATCATCATGGGCGCATTGATTAATACGCTAGGAGAGAAAGCTGACCTGTGGTTCAGTATGCGATTAAAATACTTTGCATCTGAAAAGGATTAGTGAAGCGATCATCAATCTGGCTATGGGCATCGCTTTGTTTAGGCCAACTTGTGCTGTTTCCTGATGACTAGCCTGAGTGCTATTGGCAGATACACAATCCAACAACGATTAGGAGTAAAATAGGGCTATGAATATTATCGGCATTATCCGTCAAGAAATCATATCCAACCCGGTTCTTGTTTTCATGAAAGGCTCACCCAAACAGCCTAAATGCAACTTCTCTGGCAATGCTGTTAAAGCATTAATCAGTACGAATCTGCCCTTTGCCCATGTAGATATTTCACAAAGCACCGAAATCCAGCAGGCACTACCAAAAATCTCAGACTGGCCCACCTTCCCCCAGATTTTTATCGGCGGTGAACTGGTCGGTGGCAGCGACATTGTCGTTGAGCTCAATGAAAAAGGCGAACTAAAACCCATAATGGAGGCCGCTATTAATAAAGCCGCAGTTTGAAAATAAAACTTAAAGGGATGAACACACTGATAGAAAGCAATCCATTACAAGGTCAGCTACCGGCCCAGGCTGTGTGAAAACTCAAAAATGGCCTCCTGTAATTGTTTTTAAGCTCACCAATGTTTCAGATGACCCCATGTGTCGCTGCAAGAATGTTATCGACTTCAAGGCCATCCAATTGCATACCACACCACATTTGATGCTAACTCTTGCTACCAGACCATGACTGAGTTTTCACACATACATGGTCGCCCCTGTTTGCCAAGCATTCATTTCATGATGATAAGAAGGTGAAGATTGCAGCCATACATCCGGACTTTTGATCGAGGCTATTGCCTCTGTCCCTGATGGAATTTGCTGGCAGGTTCCTAATCAGCCTGTCGAGCTTTTTGCTCCCTGTGTGAAAAAGGTTTTACCTGCCACGGTCTGACCTGTCTTGCCATCATGTCATGATTGCCTGAGCAATCGTTAGGGATTCCCCCTTTCTAAAAGTCTATCGTCGTACTGTTAACATCACGCTTATGCTGCTGATGGTTCATAGCCGGACTCGTAGTTCCTGTCATGCGCCAGCAGTGCCCAGACAGTCCGCGCATTCTTGTTTGCCAGTGCCACTGCGGCTACGTTCTTGCTCCTCCGCTCTATCAATTGTCCCAGCCAGCTTCCCGCATGATCGGGTTTGCTCTCAGCCACTCTGATCACTGCCCTGGTACCATGAATCAATAACGTTCGCAGATAGGCATCCCCACGCTTACTGATCCCCAGCAAAGTTGGCTTGCCACCACTGGAATGCTGCCGTGGCACCAACCCCAACCAAGCGGCTAACTGCCGTCCATTCTTGAAGCATTTGGCATTGCCAATCGTAGCGACCAGTGCGCTTGCGGTTATCGGACCTATCCCTGGGATTTGTGCTAGCTTTTGACTGGCTACATTCTCCCGATGCCAAACCTGAATCTGTGCTTCCAACTCATCTACTTGCCGAGCAAGTTCTTTTAGGTGCTCACCCAAGCGCTGCAACAGCTGACGAAATACACCTGGCAAATTGTTTTCACCATCCTCCAGTATCTCCGGTAAACGCTTGCTGATGTGTCTAATTCCTTGCGGGATAAGAATCCCATATTCAGTTAATAGTCCACGGATTTGGTTTGCTTGTGCTGTACGTGCTTTCACGAAACCTTGCCGGGCTCGATGTACGGATAGTAAGGCTTGCTGCTCACCATTCTTAATCGAAACAAAGCGCATACTTGGCCGTGTTACTGCTTCGCAGATTGCTTCCGCATCCGCTGCATCATTCTTATTTGTTTTGACGTAAGGCTTCACAAACTGAGGCGCCATCAACTTGGCCGTGTGGCCCAGCTGTTCCAACTTTCGTGCCCAGTAGTGTGCACCACCACAGGCTTCCATACCAACTAGGCATGGTTCTAGATTAGTGAAGAAAGGAATTACTTGATTGCGTTTGATTTGCTTCTTTACAACCACCTTCCCATGCTTATTCACTGCATGAATTTGAAACACATTCTTTGCTAAGTCGATGCCAACAGTTGTAATCTTCATCTCGGTCGCCTCTTCTGGTTAGTGGTAATTCGCATTTCCACTTTGGCACTTAGATGCCGTGTCAGGAAGGGGCGACCATTCCATTAGCCTGGCACATTGCCCTCATTTGATGATTAAAGATGAAAGACCGCTTACGCTGGACTGCTGGCATTCGCTCTATAGCTGACATTCGTTAGCTCCCTCATGAAAGTCTCCAACGGGTCGAAACCTGCACTTCCCAATCATCTTTCTAGTTCCCATACCCACAACACGGGCATAAATACCCACAGAACGGGCACAAACGCTGAATCGCTGGAATGAGAAACTAATCACGCACCGGCGGTGGTGCCAGCACTTCTCGATTACCATTGCTTTCTGCCGCGGTGACGATGCCAATTCGTTCCATTTCTTCGATCATGCGGGCAGCGCGGTTGTAGCCAATTTTCAGTCGGCGTTGGACACCGGATATGGAGGCACGACGGGTTTCGGTTACAATTTTTATGGCTTCATCAAACAGGGCATCGGTATCTTCGGTGTCGCCACTTGCATCAGGTGCAAAGCCGGGGATCTCATCGGTCTGCTCCTGCACAATCTCTTCAATGTAGTCAGGTTCACCCAGTTTTTTCAGGTGATCAACTACACGATGTACCTCGTCATCACCGACAAAGGCTCCGTGAATGCGCTGTGGGATACTGCCACCGGGCGGCAGGTAGAGCATGTCACCGTTGCCCAGCAGGTGCTCGGCTCCCATCTGATCGAGGATGGTACGGGAGTCAATGCGGGAGGAGACCTGAAACGCTACACGGGTGGGGATGTTGGCTTTGATCAAGCCGGTGATAACATCCACCGAGGGACGCTGGGTTGCCAGCAACAGGTGGATACCTGAGGCACGCGCCTTTTGCGCCAGGCGGGCAATGAGCTGCTCTACCTTTTTGCCAACAACCATCATCATGTCTGCCAGCTCATCGATGATGACGACGATAACAGGCATCTCCTGCAAGATGGGGATGTGGGTGCTGTCTTGCCCTGGCTCCAAAGTGAAAATCGGATCCCGTAGCGGCTCACCCTCTTTCTCTGCTTCCTGAATTTTTCGGTTGTAACCGGCCAGGTTACGCACACCCAGTGCAGACATGAGGCGGTAGCGTCGCTCCATCTCACCCACACACCAGCGCAGTGCATTGGCGGCCTCTTTCATATCTGTGACAACGGGCGTTAGCAGGTGTGGAATGCCTTCATAGACCGATAGCTCCAACATCTTTGGATCGATCATAATCAGCCGAACATCCTGCGGCATGGATTTGTAGAGCAGGCTCAAAATCATGGCATTAACCGCCACAGATTTACCCGAACCGGTGGTGCCTGCAATCAGTGCATGTGGCATTTTGGCCAGATCAGCCACGGCAGGGTTGCCGGAGATATCCTTCCCCAAGGCCAGGGTCAGTGCTGAGCGCGACTTATCGTAGGCCTCTGAATGCAGTACTTCACTCAGATAGACCATCTCCCGCTGCTCATTGGGGATCTCCAATCCAACAACTGATTTGCCGGGAATAACTTCCACCACTCGCACACTGATAGTCGCAAGCGCACGGGCAAGATCTTTGGCCAAGCCGCTGATCTTGGCTGCCTTGGTGCCGGGTGCCAGCTGCAGCTCAAACAGCGTGACAACAGGGCCAGGTAACACAGCAACGACCTCTACCTCTACACCAAAGTCCTTGAGCTTGTGCTCTACCTGGCGTGACAGCGCTTCAAGCGCCTCTTTGGAGTAGCCGTAGCCGCTCGATTTAGCCGGGTCAAGAAGCGCCAGCGGTGGGAGTTCAGAATCTGGCATTGAATCAAATAGAGGGACTTGCCGCTCCTTCTCCACCCGGACGCTGGGTTTGACCTCCTGGATAACAGGTTCAATACGAATGGGCTTACGTTTCTCTTTTTTCTTCTTATCTTCTTTTATAACGTTTATTCGATGCTGTTTGGCTTTGCGCCCCTCTTGAACCTCAGCTATCCACTCTTTGAGTATCACCAACCTGTCAAAGATAGCCAGCGTCAGACCACCCAGCAGATCCATTACCAGCAACCAGGAGATACCGGTAAAGAGAGTAATGCCACTGAGAAACAGCGCCAATAGCAGCAGGGTGCTGCCGGTACGGTTAAAAATCTCCACCAGTTCGGTTTGAATGAATGCTCCCAATACCCCACCGCTGCCTACGCCTACCGGCAGAACAACATGAAATTGAGAGACATACATGGCAGCCAGGGCACTGCCTGCCCCAAGGGTTATCAAAAAGCCCAACCAACGGAAGGCAATCAGATGAATATTGACGGCATCATCTGTCGTCCGTTCTTTTACAACCAGCCAGCCACTCCACCCCACCATGATAGGGAACAGATAGGCCAAGAAACCAAAGAGGTAGAGAAAGACATCTGACAGCCAGCTACCAACAGCCCCACCTGCATTCTGCACAGATTCCCGGTGGCCGGTGAATGACCAGCCCGGATCTGTTGGTGAGTAGGTTATTAATGAAATGAGAAAATATAACGCAATCGCAGTCAACAACAGCACCGCGCCTTCACGCAGACGTTTGCTCATATTTGAAGCCAGTGACGCATTGGCCGCTTCCCGTTGTTTGGCTTGAGCCACTAATACGCTCTCCTAATCAGATGGGTAACTGATTAAATTAAAGTTAAACGCTGTAAAAACACCAGAAACAGGAGCTTACCTTTTTAATGGGGCAGTTGTCAGGAGGGAATTCCAGATAAATTTACCCATCACACAATGCAGGGTGCACAACCTCTCCTGCACGCACATTTACTCCCTTTTGCAGAGCCGGATTTGATTCCCAATCACCCGATGCCAATTGCAATACATAGGGTATCAGGCTGGCTGATAGCGCCAGTGAAGCGCTACGGGGGACAGCACCCGGCATATTGGTCACACCAAAATGGGTAACGCCAGAGACTGTATAGGTCGGTTTTTCATAGGTAGTCGGTTTGATGGTCTCAATACAACCCCCTTGATCCACTGAAATATCAATGACCACACTGCCGGGTTCCATGGCTGCCACCTGTTCAGCCGAGACAAGGTGTGGTGTGCGTGCTCCCGTTACCAAAACCGCTCCAATTAATAGATCAGCCTGTTGAACCGCTTGGTCTATCTGATGGGCATAGGAGTATAGCCCTGTCACATTCGGGCCAATTTCACGCATATCTTCCAACTGATGGCGCTCTATACCAAATACGGTGACATCTGCTCCCAGTCCAGCCGCGACCACAGCCGCATTTCTTCCCGCGTTGCCTGCCCCCAGGATAACCACCCGGCCACGTTCAGCCGCAGGGAGCCCACCCAGCAGAATACCTTTTCCACCCTGTGGACGATGCAGCAGAGTGGTGCCAATTTGCACCGAGAGGCGGCCTGCAATATCACTCATAGGTGCTAAGATTGGCAAACCATGCGCTGTCTCAACCGTTTCAAAGGCTACTGCAGTCAGGCCAATCTTTTGCAGCCGCTTCATTAAAGCGGGTTCTGCCGCCAAATGTAAAAATGAGAATAATAGATGATCCTTTCGCAGCAGCTCAAGCTCTGGGCCAACCGGCTCTTTCACCTTAACTACAAACTCTGCTTGTTTATACAACGCCTTTGCATTGGGCAAAATCTTAACGCCAACAGCAATATAGGCCTCATCAGGAAAGCCACTGGCCTCCCCTGCTGCCTGTTCCAGAAAGAGCTGATGGCCCGCATAAATCAACTCTCCACAAGCCTGTGGCACCAACCCAACCCGTCCCTCAAGAGGTTTTATTTCACGTGGAATCCCAATCTGCATCATGGCTCCTTTACCCTTTAGGCAACATTACGTACTATTCAGTCCGAATTTAAAGAATCTAGTTTCCATACTGCCGCAGATTGAATCGACTTATCCCGACAATGCAATCAGCTACGACATTTATATCGGTTAAGTATAGACAGTCAGCTGTAAATGGCAGAATGGAATAACACCCGTCAGGAGCAATACATATGAGCGAAACAAAGCACTGCCGACTACTAATTCTCGGCTCAGGCCCCGCAGGCTACACCGCAGCTGTCTATGCTGCACGGGCCAATCTAAACCCGGTACTGATTACCGGCATTGAGCAAGGTGGCCAACTGATGACCACCACCGATGTGGATAACTGGCCAGGTGATAATGATGGCGTTATGGGGCCAGATCTGATGGCGCGTATGCAAAAGCATGCCGAACGATTTGAAACCGAAATCATCTTCGATCACATCAATAAGGCCGAATTGACTGAACGCCCATTTAAACTGACGGGTGATTCAGGTACTTACACCTGTGACACACTTATCATCTGCACCGGTGCCTCTGCCCAATACCTGGGGCTTCCCTCAGAAGAGGAGTTCAAAGGCCGTGGTGTATCTGCCTGTGCCACCTGTGATGGCTTTTTCTATCGTAATAAAAAGGTCGCCGTGATCGGTGGTGGCAGCACTGCTGTCGAAGAGGCACTCTACCTCTCCAACATCGCTTCAGAGGTTGTTGTTGTGCACCGCCGCGATCAATTCCGTTCAGAAAAGATCCTTTCTGATCAGCTGATCCAAAAATCAAAAACCGGCAATGTCACCATAGAATACGATTGCGTGCTGGATGAGGTGCTGGGTGACCAAACCGGTGTTACCGGCATGCGTATCAAGAATGTAAAAGATGGCTCCACCAAGGATATTGAACTGATGGGAGTTTTTGTCGCTATCGGACACAAACCAAATACAGATCTCTTCACCGGTCAGTTGGATATGGATAATGGCTACCTAAAGGTAGAGAGCGGCCAAAATGCCAACTCAAGTCAAACCAGCATTCCTGGTGTATTTGCAGCGGGTGATGTGCAGGATCAGATTTACCGCCAGGCAATCACATCTGCCGGAGCTGGCTGTATGGCTGCATTGGATGCAGAACGTTTCTTGGATGCGATGGACGCTGAAGGCTAATCAAAGATACTCCCCTTCATCACAGATCTCTTCTGTGGTGAAGGGTATCATGCATAATCAGCTGAACTTCGCATGTTCCATAAAGTCAGCAGGATTAATGCGCCACTTATCCGGTTCAACTGCGCCTACTATTTTAACACTCTCTTTTTCTTCCTGATCTGAAAGATCAATATCCTGCGGTGTAATAAACTGACGTTTTGTTGAATCAAAAACGATCCGAATAGCAGGGTAAAGCAACCCCTTACTCCCACTTTTAATAACCACTGCAAAAAGCCCATTGGACAAGGCCACAAGCGAGCCAACAGGATAAATCCCAATGCAGTGAATAAATTTCTGTACCAGTTCCTGATTAAATTCAGTGCCACTTGTAACAAGCTTTTTTAATGCAGCATTTGGAGATGAGCCTGTGCAATAGACTCGGTTAACTGATAGTGCATCATATACATCTACAATCGCAGCCATCTGACCATAAAGTGAAATATCATCACCTTGCATACCTGCAGGGTATCCAGAGCCATCAATACGTTCATGATGTTCAGATATAATATTCATAACAACTTCAGAGGTATTTGGGGTCTGCTCAACGAGCCCTTTACCATAAACAACATGTTTACGCATGATGCCAAATTCGTCATCCGATAGCTCACCTGGTTTTCTAAGAATTTCTTGCGGAATAAGCGATTTTCCAATATCCATAAGCAAGCCGCCAATGCCAATCTGCATAAGCTCATCATCACTCAAAGCCAAGCTTTCACCAAAAGCAACAAGTAATATTGATGCACTCACAGCATGTTCAAATGTATATTTATCCAGCTCCCTAATACGCATAAACCCAAGCAATGCATCTTTATTGCATAACACCAAAGAGACAACATTCTCAATAAGTGATTCTATATGATTCAGATTTACCAATTTACCAAGCCTGGCATCCTTCATAATATTGGACACAGCTTGAATAGCTTCTTCTTTCACTTTGACAGCACGTACCAGCTCATTGGTTAATGATGTTGTTTGAGTCTTACTGGATATATTTATAGAGATAGATTCTGGATCAGGGTCAACCTCCATGTTTTCTGCGGTGGGATTATCGTCTACATCACATCCTTTTTCAGTATCAATATAAAACTCTTTTATTCCAGATTTTTCAATTTTATTGATCTGATCTTTATGCGTAATTTTAAATTGATTTACCGTAAACGGGTGCTGCATCCAACTGCAATCAAGGTTATGTACATACACCCCAACCTTAACCTTGTTTACGGGTATCTTCTTGATCATATGAATGCTTGATTACCTCAAATTCTAATGTGTTATACACAGGTAACAACAGGCACTTCTTATAATTTAAAATCAGACTGCATACAGACTTTATACGCAAAGTATATACGCATTATTTCACATAAAAAACGTAGCATTTATCTAAGCTATTACTTATATTATCTGAGTGTTTTGCTATGTAAATTGGCGATAATAATTCTCACTTTCAATATCAAGCATTTAAAATCACTCCCATTTCAAAGCCCTTAAAACAGATGCTTTACATCAGCTAAGTAATCTTATTTATTGTTTTCCTGCATTATTTTCAGTTATGGAGAAATATTCATGCACCCAGTGAATTATGAAAACGCTCTTAAACAAAGCATCCGGAGTTGATTGACTACTACATTCATCACTGCTGCTTTAATTTAGTTATAAAATAAAATTACACTACAACATGCAACATTGCCTCAACTGCAAATATTACAAGGCAGTTTTTTACGACCAATGAATAAGATACATTTGAAAAATAAATTGAAACGAGAAGAGGCATTGCTCTTTTCAACTAAAGGGAAGCATATGATTGAACTATTGTTCTAACAGGTCTGTTTTCTCTACCTCTGCCAACCCACCAAAGCCAAACCAGCCTTTAACATCCTCCAACACCATATAGCCTGCAGGCACCAGAATCAGGCTAAGCAAGGTGGCATATAGAATCCCAAAACCCAATGAAACCGCCATCGGCACTAGAAACTGAGCTTGGGTGCTTTTCTCTAATAAAAGAGGCGCAAGGCCAAAAAAAGTGGTAAGTGAGGTAAGTAGGATGGGGCGGAATCGTGCAACACCTGCGGTACGTACTGCTTCTGAAACTGCAACGCCTTCTCTGCGACGACGGTTAATCCAGTCAACCAGCACCAGGCTATCATTGACCACCACGCCCGCCAGCGCCAGCATGCCCATGATGCTCAATAGGCTGATATTCATACCTAGCAGAGCATGGCCAAAGATAGCGCCCACCAAACTGAATGGAATCACCATCAGGATAACCAACGGCTGCAGATAGGAGCGCAGTGGAACGGCAAGCAATACATAAACACTGAAAAAGACAAACAGGATGCCATACATAAGGCCGCCAAAAGACTCTCGCTGCTCCCGCAGCTCACCCTCAAAGCTATAACGCACACCTGGATATTGTTGCAGCCGCTCATCCAAAAACTCCCGCAGTTCCTGTGTTACCTGCGGGATATTGATGCGTTCCTTATCTACATCCGCCGTTATATTGACCGCCCTTTGACGATCTATTCGGCGAATTTTGGAGAAGCCCTTGCCCATCTGAATATCGGTTACATTGCCGATAGGCACCTCTTGCCCATCCGGTGTACGAATACGCATGGAATCCAGGGTCGCCAGCGAGCGGCGCTCTTCACGCGGATAGCGCACCATCACGCGCACATCATCACGCCCTCGCTGAATGCGTTGCGCCTCTGCACCAAAAAAAGCCTGTCGCACCTGTCGGCCAAGATCCGCCGCAGATAGCCCCAAAAGCTCGGCCTCTGGACGAATAGCCAGTGTAATCTCCGGCTGCCCCTGCTCAAAGGTATCCTGAATATCGAACACGCCATCATACTGTTTCAGTTGCTCTTTAATGGCTAAAGTGATCTCACTTAATGCCGCAAAGTCCTGCCCCATCAATTGCACATTGATGGGATCCCCACCTCGCCCAATCTCAGCACGGTAGTTAAGTTCCTTGGCTCCCACTACAGAACCGATGGACTGACGCCACTCCTTAACCAGCTCTGTTGTAGTAATCGGCATTGCCCGCTCTTCAGGCGGCATCAGTTCAAGGCTGACCTGTCCCAGCTCAGCATTGCCACTGCGTGGCTTACGGCCAGCTCGCCAACCTACACTGGTGAGAACATTGCGGATCACAGACTCACCTGTCACCGGATCGGTATACTTCTCTTTTAAATTCTCTGCCATATCCGTCATGCGACGGATATGCTTGGCCGTTACCTCCTCAGATGTGCCCGTCTGCATGAGCAGCGTCGCCCGTGCCGTTTCACTCTGCACGCGAGGAAAGAAGGTGAAGCCATAGCGCCCACTGATGACATAACTCATAACTACCAGCGAGAGACCCACAAACAGCGCCAGTGTTAGATAGCGACGGTTGACCGTCCACTCCAACAGTGGACGGTAATAGGCCAAAATAAACCGCTCAAGGCCATCAGCAGTCAGCTGTTGAAGTCGTTGAAAGCGCCCTGGCGCCTTATCATTATCCACTCTGACATGAACCATATGCGATGGCAGTATCAGTTTGGACTCTACCCAGGAGAAGAGCAGCACAGGGATTACAATCAAAGTAATCTGAGCAAAGATAGGTCCCCGATAACCACCTAGATACATAATGGGCAGAAAAGCCACCAGCGTTGTGAGCAGACCAAAAGTAACAGGGACAGCTACCTCTTGCGCACCACTCACTACCGCAGAGACACCACTGCCACCCCGCTTCAGGTGTGAGTAGATATTTTCACCTGTAATAATGGCATCATCCACCACAATGCCCAGCACAAGAATAAAGGCGAACAGGCTGATAATATTGAGTGTGACACCAAGCTCTGGCATAAGGATCAGCGCACCCATAAAGCTGACAGGGATACCAACACAGACCCATATCGCCACCTGTAGACGCAGAAACAGGGCCAGACAGAGAAAGACCAACAAACCGCCTTGCCAGGCGTTATTGAATAGCGTCTCCAGGCGGAGTTTGACGATACGTGAACGGTCACGCCAATAACCCAGCGCAATCCCCTCTTGCATTCGCTCCTTGCTGGTAGTCACGTAATCCCGCACAGCCTTTGCTACCGTAATCGCATTCTGTTGGCCGGTACGGTAGACCTCGATAAAGACAGCAGGTCGGCCATTGAAGATGGCATAGAGTGGATCCTCTTCAAACCCATCATGAATATGTGCAATCTCACCCAGGGTAAGGCGGCTGCCATCACTGCCCGTTATAATACTGACACGGGCGAAATCCTCAGTGGTATATGCTTGCCCCTTGGTGCGCAGCATAATCTCGCCACCTTCGCTCTTGATGGCGCCAGCGGGCAGATCAATCGATGAACGACGGATCGCCTCCACCACCTGCGAGAAGGTCAACCCAAAACGCCGTAGGGTCTGCTCTTTAATCTCGACCGAGATCTCATAGGCTCTAACACCCATCAGTTCAGCAATGCTCACTTCCGGTAATGCCACCAGGTCATCTCTCACCTGCTCACCCAGTCGTCGCAATTCCTGATCTGGCAGATCAGCAGAGACCGCCACGCTGATCACCTCTCGATGAAACTCTTGCAGACTATAGATGGGGCGCTCCACCTCATCTGGAAAAGAGTTGATGGCATCGACCTTGTTTTTTATATCATCCAGCAATGCCCTGGGGTCACGTCCCTTCTCCACCTCAATCTGCACCATGCCGGCACTTTCCATGGCTGACGAGTTGATTTGCTCAATACCCGTGAGATCTGCAATAGCTTCTTCAATACGAATGACCGCAGCTTCCTCGACTTCAGCAGGTGTGGCACCACGGTATGAGACAGCGATATTGATCATATCGCGTTCAAATGTAGGAAAAACCTCTAGAGGAATGCGCTCCTTAACTGACCAAGCGCCCAAGATCAAAATCGTAACCATCAGGATATTGGCTGCCACGCTATTGCGGGCAAACCATGCAATCATCCCATGCACGTTACTGCACTCCAGCAGGCTTTTTGCCTACACGGCCCGCCGTCTTGCGAGGAGCATCAGCAGCTCCGCTTACTTTGATTTGAGAGCCATCGGGGGCATAAGGCAATTGCGTTAGAGAGATTCGATCGCCCACGTTCAACCCCGTGCGCACAACCACATTGTCCCGATCCCGCCACGCCACCTCCAGGCTTCGGCGCTCAATTCGATTATCTGATGTTATGACCAACACTTCATCACCAGCACGCATCACCTTGCGCGGCAGAGCGATTACATCATGTAACAATCGACCTGGAATCTCAGCTTCCACAAACTGTCCTACCATAAGAGGTGGTTTACCATCAGGAGTAACCGCATAAGGATCATCCACCTGCGCAATCAGGAACAGCTGCCGGGTTCGGGCATCTACTGTTCCTTCGGTACGCATAATACGGCCACGCCACTGATGACGGTCACCTGCAATTGAAACTGAAAGAAGCACCTCTTGCTGCGACTCCTTCTCCCTATCATTTGGCAAGGCCAAAAACGAAGCCTCCCAATCAGAAATTGGTAACCGAATCTCAACATAATCAATTGCATAGATAGCAGCTAATACGGAACCTTTGGATACCGATTGCCCCAAATCCACCCGCTGTTCCAACACTCGCCCCTTATAAGGTGCTTTAATTTGGGTACGATCCAAATCCAGCTGGGCAGATGCAAGCTGCGCCTGTTTGAGTTTCAGATCTGCCTGTAAAACCTGGCGTTGGGCAGGGATCAGCTCAAGACTGTTTTCCAAGTTCTGCAATGAGGACTTGCGCAGCAGGTATTCCCGCTCACTTTGATCTAAAGAGCTTTGGGAGATCGTACCTTGTTTGCGAAGTTTGGTGTGGCGGGTGAATTGCCGTTCAGCCAAAGCCAGATGCTGGCTCTCAATACCTAAACTCTTTTTTAGATTGGCCGCCGCGGTATCCAACTCAGCCAGGCGGGCCTTAACACCAGACACGGATGCTTCGATGTTGGCAACAGCATATTGGTATTCCGCCGGATCAAGCCGCACCAGCAGCTCACCCTGCTCAATAAAGCCGCCATTGGTAAAATTTGGTGAAACATAGACCACAGACCCTGCCGCCTCAGAGACCAGATTGCTCTGTGTGTGCGGTTTGATTGTGCCCGTAGAGGCCACTTTTACAAGGTAGTCAGCCTGCTTAACCTCCAGCACCTCCACTACAGGCACAACAGGCCGTTGCGGCTTACGTTTAGGTTGGGGGGCCGTCTTTATCAGAAAAAATGCCAAAGCAACACAGACCATCAACACAGCAACAGGCATCAAAAACCGGGGGATCTTACTCATTAACTTCTCATTCTTCTTTTCGGATAGTAAATTGCAGCAATTGCGTTCCCTTTAAGGCATTCAAAAACACGCAGAATTAAAGATAAAAACAACACCCCTCAGCTAAATGCCATAGGTTTGAAGAGTCTAGCAGCCAAACAGCCTATTTGATCCCATATCACAGACTTTAAATTTTACCGAATGAGACTTAGAGCAGGCAGGTGACAAATTGCCACACTGAAAACATGCGAAAGCTTAGAGATGCAACCTATCCTGCTACAAATTCTTTTTTCCAAGGGAGTACAAACCTTGATTTATAGCCTCTTGCAGCTTTATCTCCAACTTTTTAAGGTCTATTCCCAAATTATTCTACAAAGAATATCAAAACCCCATCCTTTCAAAAGACTTAGGTCATAACAAGGCTACTATACCCATATATATACTCATTATCTGAATTTATGCATAGTCGGCATCTCCCAGCCTTGGTGCTTAATCGCCTTTTTCTGTAGGGTTTTTACTCGCTATAAAAAAGCTACCCGCAAACTGCAAAAAATACTACTATTTAAAAATAAGACCACGAGTCAAATAAGTCGGTGTTAGAATCAGCACCAACACGCTTTCATATTGATATGAGAGATTTGCTAATGTATTTCACAATAAATATTCTGCTTGTCTCTCTCTTCTCCATAGCGATGCAAGCCAATGCTGCCGAACTCTCTGCGGTCGATACTGTCATTGAGCAGGGGCAGCTTCGCACCACGGTAACAATACACGAAAAAGCAAAATACCATTTGTACAGGCTAGCTAACCCACATCGCCTAGTTCTCTATCTACCAGACACCACCTTACAGAACGTTCCTAACAATAAGCTACCACAACCATCACCACTAAAAAGAATACGTCATGGTATTCACAATAATAAAAATCTACAGCTTATTTTCGATCTTGAAGAGCCTCTGAGATATGAAACAGGGTCATTCTATGATGCTGCAAAAAACCGGCTGAAACTAACGATTATACTTAAATCCCCAGATTTCCAAGCACCAGCTGAACCTGTAGCAAAAAAAATGATCACCACAAGCATACCACCGCATATGCTGGTCTCAGATAAAACAGATGAGAAGAAAACAATTCAATTTGATGAGAGTAATTCAGAAAATATTGTCACGCCTATTCCCCTTCCAACAATAAGCGCAAACACACAACCTAAACAGCTCAGCAAGAAACCGCTAAAGCCAGTCAAAAGAAAAAAGAAATTAGCTAAATTAATAAACAAGCTAAAGAAATATAGTCGCGTTGACCTATACGATTATGGCACACTAGGCATACAGTCATTCCCTAAAAAATCAACTAAAGATTCAAATCGGGTTGACCTTGGTTATAAATCAAGCATTGGCCCAATTGGATTTGGGGTTGGACTTGCAAAACCCATTTTCTTTGTCTCAACAAAGGTAAGCAATGCAGATATAAAACTCCTAATTGAAGAAGAGAGTGGAAGCTCAAAACCCTCAGCGAAATTAGGAGTAGCCTTAGAGTGGTAAAGCAGGTTGCATATCTTTTAAAAAATCTTATATAAAAATAATTATAATCCCATAATCTATCTATACATACTTAAAACACTTGCAGGCCCAGCCCATAAGCGCCATTCCATCTGTAAAATGCAAGTAATAGATATTAATGGGGCAAAATCAGGCAAATAATATATGGCTAAATCAACCCTAGATGACATTCTTGATCGGCTACACATACTGCAAAAAGAGATAGAAGATGAGATTGATCGCCTGCTTGATGAAAAGCAAAAGCTTTTTAAATATACACTAGATCAAGGAAAGGTACGTTTTGAACAGAGCATAAAAACCTTACAGCTACAGCATCGAACAAATGTTTGGGCCTATCTACGCCATGCCAGAATCCGTCATGTGTTAACAACACCACTTATTTATAGTCTGTTTTTTCTTTTTGCAGCACTAGATATTGCAGTAACGCTCTACCAGCACATTTGTTTTAGAATCTACAAAATCCCACGTGTAAAGCGGGCAGACTATTTTATTATTGACCGCCAACATCTTGTTTATCTAAATGCCATTGAAAAAATACACTGCACATATTGTGGCTATGTCAATGGACTAATTGAATATCTACGTGAAATTAGTGCAAGAACGGAGAAATATTGGTGTCCCATAAAGCATGCTCAGCGCACACCTGACCCCCATTATTTAACAGCACATTTTTTAGACTATGGTGATGCTGATGCTTATAAAAAGCAGCTAAAATCATTAAGAGATGAGTGGTCGAAAATAAAACAGTAATACTTCATGTGGCTATTTAGGCTTAAATATAGAGCCACATGAATTTCACTGCACTTTGCTTAACACAAACCTAAAATCAACTTACCAGTAACGCTCAAGATGCACTTGACCTGGATCTTTTCGCGCATGTTCCTTGAAACCATCTTTTTCCAACAAAGTTAACGCATCCTCAACCATTCCTGGGTTGCCACATAGAAACACATGACTGTTTTCAGGTGTTGGCTGAAAGCCCCACTCTTCAGTCACTAGACCACGCTCCCACACATTTTGCACATATCCGGTCTCCCCACCCCATGGAATAATCTCTTCAGATGGTCGACTAATAATAGGTAGGTAGTAAAAATTTTCTACCATGTGCATCAATGTGGTTAACTCTGAACGATAACCAAGATCCCAAGAGTGCCTAGCCCCATGAACTACAGTAAACTTTCTATTTGTCCCTGGCGCAAGAAAAGTGCGAATCATGCTTATATATGGGGCGATACCTGTACCTGTACCCATAAGAACAACGTTAGCTTCATCTGGTATCTCATTCAGGGTAAACATGCCACTCATCTTTGAACCAAGATGAATCCTGTCGCCGCGCTTTAATGCAAACAGGCGCGGCGTTAAAGAGCCAGAACGTACCAGCGTGATATAAAACTCAAGATATTCCTTATGCCTTGAAGATGAAGCAATTGAATAAGCGCGGGCAATAAATTTATCTGGATCAGGTGCATCATCCCCAGTCTCTGGGTCTGATAATTCAGTTCTTGGCGCATGACCAGGTAATGCTAAAACAGTAAATTGCCCAGGCTTATAATCTGGCAGATTCCATCCATCGGGCGTTATGCGGAGGATCATTGTCTCGCTTGTAACAAACACAGGCTCACTGACAACAGCATTGTATTCTCTTGATGCCATAACGCGTTTACTCTCTAGTTAAACAATCTGCTATTGATAATTTAGCCTACTTAATCTCTATAGGTGACTATTTATACAGGCACTGCATGAAATGCACCATTCGGTAAACGCTCAACTTTAAAATCTATACCGCAAGCTGGGCATGTAATGATTGACCCTTCTTCTGCCTTATTGTCAATTTGCATGTGAAATTTACATACTGGACACAAGACACCATATGCGGCAGAGCTTTTATATTGCAGCTCAAACATGTTATCCAGCACCTGCTTATCACACTCTGCTGCAGATATTCCTTTGCGCACCCACTCTTCAACAACACCTGCTTCATTAACATCCCCAAGAAATATTGCGCCTGCAACCTTGCCTTGCTTGTAGATGATTTTTTTATAGATGTAAGGCATCTCCGCGTAAGGATAGTCTCCTGATTGTGACTGAACCCCCTCTCCCTCAGCGCCACTTAAGCCAAGGCAAACCAAATCCAGATCAAATATTCTGGTTCGCATCGAAGGAATACCATCATAGATGACATTTTCATCGCCACTGACCATATTTTCACCTGCAATACTTCCTTGCTTCCAGGCACGAAGCCAACCAGTCTGCGCACTCGTAGCTATCATTGATTCAGTAGATAGCTGAGCCACATCGCCTGCAGCAAAAACATTCTGAGCACTGGTTTTTAGACCGGCATCGACAATGATGCCACGATCCGAATTTAATCCATCAGATGTCACATAATCCAACACAGGCTTTTGAGGCGCTGCAACAACTAGAAGATCTGCAGAGATTTTATTGCCGCCTGAAACAACTACACCACGAAGCGTATCTCCATCCTGTTCAAGAAATTCGATATTGGATTGCTTTACAATGGTTATCTTTTCCTGACTCAAGCGTTGCTCAAGAATAGTTGAAGCAACAGCATCCAGGCTTTGACTCCACAATCTTTCTTCAGGAATAACCAGCGTACAATCAATACCCAGGCTACGAAGCCCTTTAAGCGCTCCAAATGCCTGATAGCTTGTTCCAAAAACAACGGCCTTTCGCACAGAATCAATTTTTGACCCCAGTGCCTGAATATCATTCAGAGTATCCATATAGACAACATTTGGATTATTACCCTGATCACAAGCCAAACGCGCTGTTTTTACACCTGATGCAACCAGTAATTTGTCATAAAAAAGCACTTCACTTGTGTTTAAAAGTACTGACTGCTCACGTAAACGAAGCTCATTTACCTTTGCACCAGTCTTAAACCTGATACCCAATTCAGAAAGACGTTCTTTCTCCCTTACAGCACTCTGTCCAACCCCTGATTTTCTTCCAAACTGTTCGCCAAGCATTGGCCGAGCATAGAATGGATTACTCTGCTCTTCAACAATAGTTATCTCGCTATCAGTTGCCTTTCTCTGAATGGATTTCGCCGCCCTTCTGCCTGCAACACCAGAGCCTAGAATGAGATATCGCTTCATGAAAATTATCTCCCAATAATTCTATTTATACTTACTGCGCCCTGAGTTGAAATCATTCATCTGCATCCATGCAAAGAAATATTCGACAGGCAACATTTTACTGATTTTATAGGTAATACAGGATCAGCCTGAAAGCATTATGCACTTCAAGCCAGCCAACTTACACATTAATCCCCGTCAATTGGCTGCGGCTGACAGAGATTAGAGTCATATACAGCCAGCCGCCCGCAGTTTTTACACATATACTCAATCTTATCCAGCATAGATGAGCAAACATGCCGTGGGTCATCAACCGTTTTTTTACAAAACTCACATTCGAATGGCGTGCTACCTTCAAATGGGTGGCACATATGCCCTCTGCCGCTTGCTCTTTTATTACATGTAGGGCAAACATATGTCTGTATGTGTTCTTCACTCATATCACTCTACCTCTAGTTTTTAATTTTTAAGACTATTGTATGTTGTTACTCAGCAAAATTTTGAGCCACAAAACCCCAATTTATCAGATTCCAAAATGATTCCACGTATTTAGGACGTGCATTGCGATAGTCAATATAGTAAGCATGCTCCCACACATCACAAGTAAGCAATGCCTGCTTGTTTGTAGTGAGTGGAGTCTCTGCATTTGATGTATTCACTATCTCCACAGTGTCATCATTGTTTTTAACCAACCAGGTCCAACCTGATCCAAAATTCCCCACTGCAGATGCAGAAAATTTCTCTTTGAATACCTCAAATGAACCAAAGGCATTAACAATGGCTTGTGCCAAGTCGCCATTCGGCTCGCCGCCACCTGATGGAGAAAGACAATTCCAATAAAAGGTGTGATTCCAGATTTGTGCAGAATTATTGAAGATGGGTCCCGATGTTTTTTTTACAACATCCTCAAGCGCAAGCCCTTCAAACTCTGTGCCGCTGATGAGATTATTGAGATTTGTAACGTAGGCCTGGTGGTGTTTTCCATAGTGAAACTCTAAAGTTTCCTTAGAAAGGTGGGGTTCCAAAGCATCACTTTCGTACGGTAATACCGGTAATTGATAAGCCATCACAAACCTCCATGCATTACTTAGTCGATAGAGTATCTAACTGCACCTATTATGATGCATAACCTACTACATTGCAGCACACTTTGCTGGCCTATTTGACAGCAACAAGAGCCTTCATGTCGTACTCTTCATGCTTTGTACAGACATATTTAAATGCCCTCGCTTGATCAAAAGCAAACGAGAGCCCTTTTCACTTTCTAACCTTCTGTGGTTTCTCATGTGTTGATGCATTTGCAGATTTAACTTCATAAAAGACCACGCCCTCACGCCCTATACAACATGCTGAAATACAAATTAAGAACCAGCATCAATGTATGCTATAACAACATTATTGTTGACGCACCATCGCATGTCAAGCCTCTCAATGCAATTAATAATAGAGTTTATTTTTACCAAAGCGGCCTACTTAAAATTCTCAACGCTCACCTATCCACGTAATCCACAATACATCTATAAAATTGATTAAAGAACGCCTTTTTCCATATACTCGTGCTTATCGCCCACCCAGCAGCAAATTACCCACATATCACCGATAGGAATACCCATAAACGCGATAGACTACAACCTGGGTTAATTCACTGATACCAAATAGAGAACCAAATGAGCATACACAGCCTTTACAACCACGCCAGACATAATATTACCGCAACAGCAATAATTGCACTTTCTGCCTATTGTGGGCTCGCAGTTAGCCATGCCCAGGCTGATGAAAAAGCTCCCCCACAAGATCTAGAATTGAGACAGCTAATAACCGAACTGACTATAGAAGGTCTATCACTTAGCTTAGCCCCTAATCAGGCACATGAGAGACTAGTCTCTGCTGGTTATCAGGCACACAAAGGCAACGAGCCCGGACATGGCATCTACTGGAAGAATGAGGCTGACACACTAACGAAAAGAATCCGCTTAAAAAGCAGTGAGGAACGCATCTATCAAATACAGCTGTCCTTTGCTGAAAAAAACACTACCCAGGCATGGCAGGGGCTCTTTAATGACATTAAAACAAGCCTGGGCAAAACAACTGAGCTCTGTAAAAAAGCAACCGAACAGGAGCTAGACTGCCTACTGGTATCAGAATCACCAACCCAACTAAGCGCAGAAATCTCAACCACCCAAAGCAATAAAACCAATCGAATAAAGGTCAGGCTTGATCAACGCACAAGCAAGATCAACGTTAAAAGCAAGATGAGCTTCGGCTCTCCCCAAAAGAAATAACCTCAACTACTTGCATCCAATAAAAAAGCCCCACTACCTGCAAACGAAGGTAGTGGGGCTTTGTTTGTAATGCTTATCAGCTAATTAAGCATGCTTTACTGCGTATTTGTTAGCAGCTGCCGACTATGCAGTGGCTGCACTGGCCTATTGTTTTCACCGACTGCATTAACAAAGGTTGATACCTGATCATTTGTTACGTTGATTGAGTTGTTCATCACAATCCAATTAACTATTTCGCTGCATGGTGGCGTTGTCAGGGACCCCATGTAGTGATAGTAGGCACTGCGATCAGCAGGCAGAAGGGTTTCTGCATTAACTAAAGCACCGACAATAGTCTTTGGTTTTTTGGTTTCATGAGGAAAATACTCCCATACCGCATTCATCATAGGGTTGCTTTCACCTTTCTTCAGCATAACGCCAATCACAGCCAACTCACCATCTGCGCTTCTATGCACCAGCTGAGCCTCCATGTCAAAATAGCGATAATCTATCTGGTGTTCGCTTGGGCTATGAAAACGAACTCGCAACAACTCAAATGTCTTGCCTTTAAACTGAATACTACTGCCAGGCGCAAAGTTAACCTGAACTGTATGACCGTTATTCACAACTTCTAAAGGCGATGGTTGATAGTTAAAAGCAATATCCCCAACCTTAGTGGCAGTCGCACTTTTTGTATCAATATTGATAGGCGATTGCTGAGTGCCCTCTCCACAAGTCAGGTACTCTTTCTTCAGTGCTCCCCACTGCTCTGGGCCACCAGCACCTTCATATCCCCAGTGCACTTCATGCTGATCATGACTCTCTGCTTTGGCATGCTCAACGGGCGCATGCATTGGAGCAACAGGCGCTGCATGCATAGAATCAGCAGGTGCAGGCATTGGAGTGGTAGGTGCTGGCATTGGTGCTGCATCCAGTGGTGGATGACCCTCAGGCAGCTCAGGCATAGTCGGAGTTGGTGCTGGTACAGGAGCTGTAGCTTGCAGCTGTTCAATGCTTGGGTGACCAGCCGGAAGAGGTGCCATCGTCTGTTTTTCATCCAGAGGAGGAGCCATTTTTTGGGCAGGCTCTACATGAGTAGCCTGCGCAGGCTTTGCATCAACAGACTCTTTCAGGCTTTCTGACGTGCGTGTAGAAAGTGTACTAATGAATATTATTGCCACCACCATTGTTACAGCCCACAGCCCTATAAGCTGTGCAGACTCAGGTTTGGTCTTTTGTTGATCTGTATCTGACATTCAGTCCCCCCGCAATATTATGTTTAATTTTCTATACAACTCGATAATGCTACTATTTTTTACGCCTGAACCCTTCATAGTCCGCATCTTTTTCAAACTTGGCGCACTCTGGGAATAACATAGGCCCCTTCACATCCATGGGCATTCCCGCTACAGCCAATTCACGCCGTAACTTACTCAAGTGTCCAATAGTGACCTTTTTATGTCCACGACCATGCGACATCTCAGCAGCTTTTATACCTGCCTGTCGCCCAAAGCTTATGATCTCTAACAACGCATTGCCCATAATCCGGTTGCGACCATGGATTCCGCCTGAAACTTCACCAACACAATAGAGGCCTGGCACCGTGCTTTGGCCATCTTCATCAATCACAACACCACCATTCTGATAGTGCAATGTTGGGTAGACCAAAAGCGGCATCTCGGCAGGATTGATACCGCACTTCTTGCCCAGCTCGACCAGCTTGGGCAGACGCTCTTCAAGGATGCCTGGATTTTTTCGTTCTACGCCTGGTGTATCCAACCAAACACCCGCCGTATTCTCATCCACGCGCACTCCTCGTCCTTCAGCACACTCTTTAAGAATGGCGGCAGAGACGTGATCACGCGTTTTTAACTCATCAACAAATCGTTCACCCATCCCATTGAGCAGATGAGCACCCGCTGAACGCACACCCTCAGTAATTAGTGTGCCTGCCAGATGCTGTGGGTAGGCCAAACCCGTGGGGTGATATTGAAAAGAGTCAAGATCACGCAGTTGTGCTCCCAGACGATAAGCCAACACCAGGCCATCACCGGTGGCACCAAAATGATTTGAGGTCGGAAAACCATTGAGATGCATGCGACCGATACCACCCGTTGCAAGAATTACAGAACGCGCTTCAATCAGAACATAACTGCAATCTTTTAGATTTGATATTACTGCACCTGCACAGTGACCTGATTCACTGGACATCAGCTCCACGACAGGGCTGTAGTCCCACACATCAATCTTGCTGTTGCGCACTGACTCACGTAGCGCACGCATCATCTCCAGGCCGGTGTAATCCCGGTAATAGACAACCCGGTCAGCGGATGTGCCTCCTGCGCGACGCGTCATGAGATCGCCAAATTTATCCAGATCAAACTGCATGCCTTGCTGGATCAGCCATCGAATAACATCGGGAGCATCCATAACCATTTGGGATACCAGCTTTCGGTCTCCCCTGTGATGACCTGCTTTTAAGGTGTCATCCAGGTGCATCTGAGGCGTATCGCCCTTTTCGATAGATGCCTGAATGCCGCCTTCAGCCATCACGGTATTACTGTCACCCAGGCGCAGTTTGGTTGCCATAATAACGCGCGCGCCGGCCTGCTCTGCCATCAACGCCGCAGCACACCCTGCACCACCACCACCGATGACCAGCACATCGGTCTCTACAATGGTTGCGCCCGCCAGATCAGCCTCATCAATCCTTGCGTCAGCCTGAAGCAGGCTAGCTAACTCACGGTGGCACTTGTCACCCTGGTTTGGGCCTACCTGTAGAGGAACCAATGAACCTTCCCGGTAGTCTGGATGAAAAGCGCGCAGCAGCTCATCCGTAGCTATATCTGATTCTGGCAAATCACGTTTAGCGGATGATTGATAGTTTGCCAGGGCTTCTGAGTAGGGGATTCCTGTCATGGGTATTTTGTATCCGAAATATTTGGTACGAGAATAGCCTTTATATAAATAGCCTATTCCTCGGCTATCTGAAATTTACCACGCTGTAGGCCTTCCAGCCGACGAATCAGGTTGGATGGGCGGGTATGAAAGTAGGCCGTAACCCGGCGTGAAAAGAGGCCAACATGATTTGGCGCAATCAGCTCAGGGCATGCCGTCAGACATAAATCGCACATAACACACTCAACAAACAGCTCGCCCGCCTCACGGAATCGCCCTTTGTCAGCCAATGCAACACCTCGCATGACATCAATCCCCTTGGGGCAAGAGGCATTACATCCGCCGCACTCCCGGCAATGGCTTGCTTCAGGGAAAATTTTATGGAATTTGGTTTGCACCTCCCATGAGCTGTTGATATTTTCCAGCTTATAGGTGTGGTGGGTGGGACGAGGAAAAACCAGGAACATCACCTGCATCCCCTCTTCAATCAGAGTTTGGCACCCCAGTTGGGTTTTTACTTCAGAATTGCCTTCGCGACGAACCAATACACGGCAGGAGCCACACACACCTTCAAGACATCCGACGCTTTTAATACGGGGGTAGCCAGCATGCCACAGGGCTTGAATTGCCGACAATGAGCCAGGCGCAGTAATCGCCTTGCCATCAATGGTCACATTGACCAGTTTTTCATCAACTTCACTCATATCATGCTTATCAGTCATAAATTCGCATCCAATTCCATTTCGCTTTAAAAAATCTAAAAGGTAGGAGGCAAGCAAAGCTCGGCATTATAGCGGTTAGATCCCCATTTAATGCAACCCTACTTCAATTCCCGTATATTTTTATAAAAAAGCTAAAAAAACCGTTTACGTTCTGGATTTTGGAAGATAAAGTACACGCCCAAATGCTTGCTTAGCTGCAAGCCCTTATTGCGCTGATCTTAAAAAGGCAGATCACCTCCCTGCTAAACAGACAAAAAATGAGTAATTTAAATGACTTACACCTAAATCATGAGATTTAGGTTTTTTTGAGACAGCAAACTCAGCACCAGTTTTATTCAATCCTAATGGGGACTACCTAAATGAAGCCGTTATCTTTGACCGAAAAAATCCTGCTCGATCACTTAGTAAGTGGAGATACCCTCCCACCTGCTGGCGAAGTCATCAAGATCAAGATCGACGAAGCTTTTACACAGGATGCCACCGGCACCATGTGTATGTTGCAGCTTGAAGCCATGGGCGTTGACCGGGTCAAACCACTATCCGTGAACTTTGTTGACCACAGCATGCTGCAGGTTGGCTTCAGAAACCCAGACGATCACGAGTACCTGCGTACCGTCGCTGAGAAACTGGGCATCGTCTACTCTCCTCCTGGCACCGGCATCTGCCACTTCCTGAACATGGAAAACTTCGTCAAACCTGGCATGACCGGCTTGGGTGCTGACAGCCACACCGTAAATGCAGGCGGTTGCGGCGCTATCTATATGGGTGCAGGCGGGTACGATATCGCTCTGGCCATGGCCACCGGCGAATACAGCATGCCAATGCCTAAGGTTGTTAAGATCAACCTGACCGGCGCACTGCGCAACGGCTCTATGGCAATGGACGTTATCCTGAAGATGCTGGAGATCAACGGCGTTAAAGGCGGCAAAGGCATCATCTTCGAATATGCAGGCCCTGGTGTTGCCAGCCTGTCACTGACCGAACGTGCCACCATCACCAACATGGGTGCTGAGATGGGTGCTACCACCTCTATCTTCCCAAGTGACGAACGCACTCAGGAATTCCTGGAGAGCCGTCAACGCGGTGGTGATTACACCGAAATGTCTGCTGATGACGGTGCTGAGTACGACCACATCATCGATATCGATCTTTCAGCCCTTGAGCCACTGATCGCTATCTACCCATCACCAGGAAACGTTGAGAAGATTGCTGATCACGCAGGTACCAAAATCCATCAGGTATCAGTCGGCAGCTGCACCAACAGCTCCTACGAGAACATCGCCTCTTTCGCTGAAATCCTGAAAGGCAAACGCGTCAAGGTCGACACCCTGCTCTACCCTGGTTCACGTGCTGTTGCTATACAGCTGGCTGACGCTGGTTACATGGCATCTCTTCTCGCTTCTGGCGTTCGCGTTCAAGAGAACGGCTGCGGTGCCTGCATCGGCCAGGGCGGATCACCTGTAAGTAACGGGCTTTCCCTGCGCACATTCAACCGTAACTTCCCTAAGCGTTCCGGTACCGACAGCGCTCAGGTTCATCTGGTTAGCCCATCTGTAGCCGCTACCAGCGCACTGACTGGTGAGATCACCTTGCCAGGTAGCGAAGAAGTTAAATTTAAGGATGTACCTCAGGTTATCGACACCGCCTCCTTCATCATGCCTGTTTCAGCAGCAGAAGCAGCCAAGACTGAGGTTATCCGTGGCCCTAACATCATGGCACTGCCTGATTTTGAAGCCCTGCCAGCCAAGCTGGAAGGTGAAGTCATGCTGAAACTGGGTGACAACATCAGTACTGATGACATCCAGCCTGCTGGTGTCTTCCTGCCACTACGCTCTAACGTTAAAGAGTATGCCCTGCAGGCCACCTACAACCAGGTAGATCCAAGCTTCTCCCGTCGCGCATGTGATCATCGTGACGCAGGCGGCCACGGTGTAATTGTTGGTCGTGAAAACTATGGTCAGGGTAGTTCACGTGAGCATGCTGCACTTTGCCCACGCTGGTTAGGCATTCGCGCTGTTGTCGTTGCCCAGTTTGCACGTATACACGTAGCCAACCTGGTTAACTTCGGCATCGTGCCACTGACCTTCGCCAACGAAGCTGACTACGAAAAGATTACCCAGGGCGATAACGTCTCAATCGACGTATCCAACCTTGAAGGCGATCTCTTCTTAGAGGTTAACGGTGAAAAGATTGCTCTGAACCCAGCTTTCGAGCCAGGTGATGTGGCAACTCTGAAAGCTGGTGGCGCACTACCTATGTTCAAAGCAAATTACAAAGGATAAGTAGCATGGCCATGAAAATTGGTATCCCAAAAGAGGTTCACGACAACGAAAAACGTGTCGCTGCAACCCCTGAGACTGTCGAGCGAATCCACAAGCTGGGCTATACGATGGCAGTTGAGGCAGGAGCTGGCGCAGCTGCCAACTTCTCCGACGAGGCTTATAAAGAGGCTGGCGCTGAGATCATAGAAGATGTCAGGACCCTCTGGGCTGAGTCCGATATTGTCATGAAGGTGCGCGCTCCTGAGCCACATCCTGCACTTGGCACACATGAGACTGAGCTACTGCGTGAAGGCAGCACCCTCATCAGCTTTATCTGGCCTGCCCAGAATGAAGAACTGTTGAACAGCATCAAAGCGCACGGAGCTACAGCTATCGCAATGGACAGCGTGCCACGTATCTCACGTGCACAGAAACTTGATGCCCTCAGTTCTATGGCAAACATCGCTGGTTACCGCGCCATTGTTGAAGCCTCCAATGCCTTTGGTCGTTTCTTCACTGGTCAGATAACCGCTGCAGGTAAAGTACCACCTGCCAAAGTGATGGTGATCGGTGCCGGTGTTGCCGGTCTTGCCGCTATCGGTGCAGCCAACAGCCTGGGTGCTATCGTCCGCGCCTTCGATACCCGCCCTGAAGTAAAAGAGCAGGTAGAGAGCATGGGTGCAGAATTCCTGATGCTCGATTTTGAGGAGGCAGACGATGGCTCCCCAAATACCGGCTATGCCAAAACCATGAGTAAGGAGTTCATCGAAGCTGAGATGAAACTTTTTGGTGAGCAGGCGATGGAGGTCGACATCATCGTCACCACCGCGCTAATCCCTGGTCGCCCTGCTCCTGAGCTAATCACATCCGGCATGGTTGAATCCATGAAAGACGGCAGCGTGATCGTCGATCTGGCCGCTGAGCAGGGTGGTAACTGTGCCCTGACTGAGCCTGGTAAAGCTGTCGTTAAGCACGGCGTTACCATCATCGGTTACACCGACCTGCCCAGCCGCCTGGCTGCACAATCCAGCCAGCTCTACGGCACCAACCTGCGTCACCTGTTGACAGACATGACACCTGAGAAGGATGGTGAAATGGTCGTCGACTTTGAAGACGTGGTTGTCCGTGGTGCTACGGTAGTTAAAGAGGGTGAGATCACCTGGCCTGCTCCTCCGATTGAAGTTTCAGCCGCGCCTGCAAAACCAGCACCTGCTGTTGCTGCACCGCCTGTTGAAGTGGAAGAAGAGAAGAAGAGCCCTGTCGGTGGTTTTATCGGCCTTGGCATTGGCGGCATTCTGCTTGCCATGCTGGGTCAGGTCGCACCACCAGACTTTCTCGCTCACTTCACCGTGTTCGTATTGGCCTGCTTCATCGGCTACATGGTGATCTGGAACGTATCTCCAGCGCTGCATACCCCGCTAATGAGTGTAACCAACGCTATCAGCGGAATCATCGTTGTTGGTGCGCTATTGCAGGTATCAAGCTCAAGCGGATTGGTCGTCTTTCTGGCATTTATCGCCGTTCTGATTGCCACCATTAATATTGCCGGCGGCTTTGCCGTCACTCAGCGCATGCTGAAGATGTTTCAGAGATAAGGGGATATAGAGATGAGTCCAGGTTTACAAACAATTTTCTATATCGTCGCTTCTGTACTGTTTATTCTTGCCCTTGGCGGACTAAGCAATCAGGAGACTGCTCGCCGCGGTAATCTCTACGGCATGATCGGTATGGGCTTGGCATTGATTGCCACCATTCTTGGCCCCCAGGTTCAGGGCGCAGGCTATGCCTGGCTAATTATCGCCATGGTAATCGGCGGTAGTATCGGGCTGTATTTGGCTAAAAAAGTACAGATGACCGAGATGCCAGAACTGGTTGCTATCCTACATAGCTTTGTAGGTATGGCTGCTGTACTGGTCGGCTATGCCGGTTACTTTGGTGCTTCCGGCGATGCGGGTCATGATCTTGAAGGTGCCGCAAAAACCATCCATGAGATCGAGATCTACATCGGTGTACTGATCGGTGCAGTTACCTTTACCGGTTCTGTCGTTGCCTTCGGTAAGCTCAAAGGCCTAATCACCAGCAAACCACTCACCCTGCCAGGTCGTCATTGGATGAACCTTGGATTAGGTGTTCTTTGCATCCTCCTCGGTGGTGTCTTTGTCGGTGGTGAACACAGTGGCGGCGCTGTTACTGCCCTGGTCGTCATGACGATCATCGCCTTCATCTTCGGTGTGCATATGGTTATGGCTATCGGTGGTGCTGACATGCCTGTTGTTGTTTCAATGCTCAACAGCTACTCCGGTTGGGCAGCTTCTGCCACCGGTTTTATGTTGAACAACGACCTGCTGATTGTTACCGGTGCATTGGTTGGTTCCAGTGGTGCCATCCTCTCCTACATCATGTGTCGTGCTATGAACCGTAAATTCATCGCTGTTATAGCAGGTGGATTTGGTTCAGACGGTGGTACAGCTGCGCCTGCTGCTGGCGATGGCGAGGTACAGGAATACGCACCTGAAACCTCAGCAGATGAGGTTGCCGAAATGCTGAGCGACGCCAAAGAAGTTGTCATCGTACCGGGTTACGGTATGGCGGTAGCTCAGGCACAGCACACCATCAACGACATCACTCGCAAGCTAAAGGCCAAAGACATCAATGTCCGCTTCGCCATCCACCCTGTGGCTGGTCGTATGCCTGGTCATATGAACGTACTGCTGGCTGAAGCCAAGGTGCCTTACGACATCGTACTGGAGATGGAAGAGATCAATGATGATCTGCCAGAAGTCGATGTAGTACTGGTTATTGGCGCTAACGACATCGTCAACCCAAGTGCCCTGGATGATCCAAACAGCCCAATTGCTGGCATGCCAGTGCTTGAGGTTTGGAATTCCGGTACCGTAGTTGTGATGAAACGTGGTCGTGGTGTTGGTTATGCCGGTGTGGATAACCCGCTCTTCTTCAGAGACAACACCCGTATGCTGTACGGTGATGCAAAAGCCAGTGTCGACGCTATTTTAGGCGACATTAGCTAAGCAGCGCTGCATTAGCTACAAATAAAAAGCCCTCCCCAGTATTTGGGGAGGGCTTTTTTTATGGTTAATGCCTAGCTGCTGCTAAAGCAACAGCACCCATAGCAATCATTCAAAAAGTTTGAATATCTTATCCAGAGTATTATCCATGATGGCGGGCTGTACAAGCAGCGCATTAACCCTGGCCTCATCTCTCTCATCAAAGTGAATCAATGCTTTAAGCGCTGTTACAAATGCCGTCACACTCTTATTCATCTCCATCTGTACCTCGATAGAAGATCCCTCCCTCTCTTCCTTCACCATGCTCTGGATCACCCGTTTATAGGCAGCCATTGAACGATAAAGATCACCTTTGTGCTCATTAAACCAGGAAATTTGGAGTAGTTGCTCCACTATCTCTTTTGACTCGTGTCGCCCATAAAGCGTAAACGAATCAAACATCATGAAATAGATTTTGTGTAGGCGCCGAAAATCCTGGAGACGGTGCGACCGGTGAAGCGCTATCAGAAGATAGAACATCTTATTCAGAAACTGAACAGCCTCACTGTTCTCTCTTACCCATCTAATTCTAAAAACCGATCGCAGGGCTGTATATGGAATCATATTATTCTGCTCCTCAACAGAAGCGCTTATCCATAGTATTCATATAGGTTTGTCAGCAGAACCTCTTTCAGTTCTCACTGAAATATCAACGTATAAATCAACAAATAAGGCAATGGAATTTAAACCCCACCATTTGATAATTATGGATCATAAAACGCCTTTTACCACATCAGCTGCTATTTAGATTGCAATCTCAACTGGTCGATACAACAGACTTCGGGAATCAACCGTAATCTCCACTCCTCATAAAATTGGCTCCTCAACTATTTCATCGTACAATCGAATTGCGTGCCAGGGCATTCATTACCAAAACCAGAAACCCTTGGATCGACACGATCGACTGGCCATCAGTATTTTCTGTATTAGCCACCAGTGGGATGTCTCAGTGAAGCAACGGTAGATTAGCGGCAATTTTTCAACCGACTTCTTTCCGCTCTACAAACTAAGACAACTGGCTAGCCCTCTGATGGCCTTTTTTATCTATCAGAGAAATTACAACCATCAAAAGGATATAAGAACAAATGAATCATATTAACTCACGTACTGCGCTAGCATTATCTATTACACTGACCTCTCTTTCTGCAATAGCTAACCCGACACCAACTGTTATCGGTTGTGGCCCCACAGCCGTCTCTGCCTATCTGTCAATCCAAGGAGAAGCCTCAACTTCATTGGATAACCAATTCCAACCAGTGTGCCCCCTGCTCGAAGATAAGAAATCTCGCAAGCTCGTGGATAGGTTTGGAAAAGGGGCTACATTTGCCCACCCTGCAATCCCCGGTACTTGTCTATCTGGAACGATAATAAATGCAACACTTCAGCTTGACGATGGAACTGAAATTATAATTGACCCTGAGGAAAGCTACACAGAATCAGCACAGAGACTATTTCCCGTACCCTCCGATCAAGGGGCCATAAACTTATTCGCAACATCTACAGATGGGACATTCCAAGCAGGAGCAGCGATGACAGCTATGCATTTGGAAGGCAATGATGAAGAAGGGGAAGACTACGAATTTGATTTACTACTAGACGATCATTTCCTAGTAACACCGACTGGAGAAGATACAGAAGATTTTCTCATTGTTGGTTCAAAAGGTGACTACAAGCTTAGAGGTCGCCTAACCGGCCAGGGCCAAGTTATTAGTCAGTGGCCCTTGGGCATTATATTCCAAGTTACCGGTGCAGTTTGTCTGAACTAGATGTGTAAAAGTTGCAGCTTTGCCTGCATATCAAAAACCCCGGCCATTGTGCCGGGGTTTTTATTTCTTTTGGCTACTTCTCATCCTTATCTTGCTTGAGCATATCAGCCAATCCGGCGAAAGGATTGGAGGTAGCAACTTTCTGCTCTACCTTCGGTAAGCCATCATGGCCGCGCACGTGGTTCACATAACGCTGGTGTTCGTTATCATGACAATAGAGGCAGAGATTTTCCCAGTTACTGCCATCAGATGGATTGTTATCATGGTTGTGATCTTTATGATGCACAGTCAGTTCATGGAGATTTTCCCGGATGAACTCACGACCACAGCGCCCACATACCCAGGGATGGATGCGCAGAGATTGTTCACGATAGGTCAGAGAGCGCTCCTCTGCTGCACGCCGAGCGTCAATAACGATTTGATCCAGTTTTGACGTATCCTTTGACATACTTAACCCTTCAATAAAATTAATGATCAGATAAAGTACTGCCTATATTAAATTCAGTAATTCGCGAACAGTATTGTCCGCGCCTTCTGCAATCTGACTGATGGAGGCATCCAACATATAGCAAGGTGAAGTCACCAGCTTGTGTTGTTGATCAACAACCACTTCCGCATGTGTGGTTTTCTGATGTGTACTACCCATCGCTTCAATTGCACCAATGGTGCCTTCATCACTACCGATAGTTACTTTTGCACCTTTTAAGATTTTAGCCAGTACTGCAGGAGCAATACAAAGCGCACCGATAGGTTTGGCTGCATTGGCCATGGCATTCACAACATTGGAAACATCTGTATTGACTGTACAGTCCGGGCCATCAAAAGCCAGGGTTGAGAGATTTTTGGCTGCACCAAATCCACCTGGGAGAAGAAGTGCATCAAATGCTGTCGCATCAAACTCGCTCAGTGGCTTTATGTTGCCACGTGCAATGCGCGCCGACTCTATCAATACATTTCTAGCTTCCAACATCTCATCACCGGTGAGATGATTGATAACATGGTGCTGTGCAATATCCGGTGCAAAGCATTGATACTCTGCACCTTGGCGATCCAGTGCCAACAGAGCCAAAACTGATTCATGAATTTCAGCACCGTCATAAACACCACAGCCAGACAATATAACTGCCACTTTTTTAGTTGCCATTTCAGTCTCCTCGAATTCAGTTAATTAGTATTTACTGTAGGCTTACTACTCCATAATAGATCTTGCAGACCTGTCGTTCTGGATAACTTTCGCTGCACTGCAGCCAATAATATTTCATTACCAGCATAAAGCTCAAATCGAATTTTGGCTCGCGTTATTCCCGTATAGACCAGCTCCCGACTGAGTAACGGGTTGTCCTCTTCTGGCAAAACCAACAGCACCTGTTCAAATTCAGAGCCCTGACTTTTGTGCACTGTCATGGCATATACCGTTTCATGCTCAGGTAGAGAGACAGGTGCAATCTTGCGAGTTACTCCATCACTGCATTGAAAGCAAGCACGCAGTAACCCATCACATTCAGGATCAGGCAATAGTAAGCCAACATCACCGTTATAGAGACGCAAGCCATGATCATTACGCGTAACCATAATTGGACGACCGACATAGTAATCATTTCCTGCATCTATCAGACTACGTGCCGCAAGTGCTGACTCAATCTTTTGATTGAGTGTAACAACACCATAGGGGCCACCACGAATAGCACAGAGCACTCTGAAGCTGTTAAATGCAGTAAACACATCATCAATGCTCTCTTCACCTTTCAGACATTCAAGATAGCGTTGATAACTATCAGCTGCCTTCTCAGCAATGCTGTCATAATCAGCATACAGAGCGATATCAGGCAGCGCCTTATCATTTAGTAATGAGAGTACTTGTTGATCATCACCCTGGTTAACCGATTTTGCCAACAGTCCGATACCACTTGTGTCAGTAAAACGATAGCTCTGGCGCAACAGTAAAATAGAGTCTGCCATGGACAATACTGTCTCTTTTTGTGACGGCAGCGCATCCCCAATCAAACTTTTCAACTTGGCACGAAATCCATCTGAGAATGCCTGTTGCTTTCCACAGATATCGGCCAGTACAGCACCTGCTTCAACAGACGAGAGTTGATCTTTATCACCCAACATAATAAGCCGTGCTTTTTCAGGCAGCGCCCACATCAGCTTAGCCATCAGTGCAACATCCACCATAGAGGCCTCATCCAGTATCAGCACATCGATAGGCAGTGGGTTTTCTTTGTTATGACGAAAATAGATGGAATCCATGCTGGCACCCAGCAGCCGGTGCAGTGTTGTTGCCTGCTCTGGGATAGCATCCCGGATTGACTCATCCACCGGTAACTGCTGTTTTGCCTGATGAATAGCCTCCTGCATTCGCGCAGCTGCTTTTCCAGTTGGTGCCGCAAGTGCAATATTAAGATTCAGTCCATTGGGTTGCTGGCGTAGCAGCGCCAGAATACGAATCACCGTGCTGGTTTTACCTGTTCCTGGGCCACCTGAAATAACACTAAACTGATTAAGCACGGCAGCGGCCGCTGCTACCTTTTGCCAATTAGGTTGTTCTGACGTTGTTGAAAAAAGCTGATTTAAACCATCTCGCAGTTGAGTTTCATCAACTGACTGATTAACGACACCTACCTTCTTGTATAGTGACTGTGCAAGGTCCTGTTCATATTTCCAGTATCTATAGAGATAAAGTCGGCCAACCTCATCCAGAATTAACGGGCGATACTCTCCAGGGTGGCCTAAGACAGGTGCATCGCTTAATACCGTTACCCACTCTTTATAATCTGGCAACTTAACAGATTGAGCATCTTCATGCAGGTAGATCTTTTTACCCGCCTCACTGTTCAAGTCAAGACAAACATGACCATTGGCAGTGGCATGGCTTGCCAGTGCAGCAGCCATTGCCAACTCATTCGACTCATTGTCAGAGAGACGACACATCAGTTGTGCAAAACTCACATCCAATGATGTCAACACACCTTGCCTTTTCAATGCTTTTAGTTGTTTCATATCTATTGCACGATCAAATAGTGATCCATTGCCTCAATCAACTGCTTTGCGGGTTTATCCCAATACACCCCACATGCTGATCCAGTTTTGGGATTCATGCCCCGCACAAAAAGGTAGAAGACACCACCAAAGTGCAGCTCATAATCATAATCTGGAAGTCGCAGACTCAGATAACGGTGGAGTGCCAATGTGTACAACAGGTATTGAAGATAGTAGGCCTCATGCGCCATCACTTGCGTTAAGTTATCACCCGCATAAGCATTCGGTTCATCACCCAACCAGTTTGATTTGTAATCGGCCAGATAGAAGCAACCATCAACCTCAAAAACAAGATCGATAAATCCTTTCATAAAGCCGCTGACATCAGTGAAGTTGATTCGCTCAATGGCCTGCTGCATTACAGGCGTTGATGCAAATTCATGTTCTAATAGAACATTGCGCAGACCTTCAGCATCGACAGCCGCTAAAGGAAAGTGAAACTCCAGCTCAACCAGACGCTGTTTTGCACTAACTGATTTAAGATAGAGTGTCTCAGCGCTATCCAATGGCGTTGTTAAAACAGACTCAACCATATCGGTAATAACCGGCATCCAATTTGATTCAAATCCATTGACCAACAGCATCTCTTCAACCAGTGGTTCAAGTTTTACCCGCTCATAGGTTGCGAAATCAATCTGTTCAAATATGCTATGAATGCAACAACCAGCGCGTGCTCCACGTGGGAAGCCAAAGATATCATGCGCCACAGGCCTATCTATCGACATGGACTGTTGCGCATCATAATCAGGTTGATCACCCGCATGCCCTGAGGTGAGCGCAGTAAAGCTGGTAATACGAGAGCGCATATCAAATCGTCTGTTAAATAGATTCACTGAGCCTGGCTTACGCTGATTGTTACGGGACTCAACAGCAGTGCCATCTTCCTCAGGAATCGGGCCAAACCAGAGATCACCATCCGCTTTTTTTAGCCACTCGTTAAGCTGCATCTCTACATCAGTAGCTTCTGCTGTGCTCTTTGTTGGATTGTTCAATAGCCATGCCAGAGCCGATTGATCTACACCGCCAATATTGCCCCAGGTGATATAACAGCGATGCTGTGCACGCGTCAGCGCCACATAGAGTAGACGCAGATTTTCAGCGCGCTCTTCTTGAATGGCAAACTGACGATCTTCTTCAAAACGGTCTGATCCAAGTTCCAATACAGGCTGGTAACTTTGCCTCTCATCATGAAAGGAGTAGGCTCTTTTTTTATTTTCCGCATAGATTCTATCTGCCCATAAAAAAGGACAGAAGACGATGGGGTACTCCAAACCTTTGCTCTTATGAATAGTGATAATCTGGACAAGATCCTCATCACTTTCCAGACGCAGCTCCTGCTCTTCAGATATCTGACCACCACTCTGACATTGACGGGACAACCATTTCACCAGCCCCTCCATCCCTGCTTGAGCTGCACTATCATGTTGGTGCAATAGCTCACCCAGATGCTGCAGGTTGGTATAGCGCCGTTCACCATCAACTTGACTCAAAAGTCGTGTAGCTACCTGCTCGTGTGACAGCAGGTGGTGAAACATTCTGACAAAGCCCAACTCTTGCCAGAGCTGGTGATAGCTGCGAAACGATTCCAGTTGCAGTTCGAGCGCATGCTCATCCATTTGTAGGTTTTCAATACCATGAGCATCCAGCCCAAGCATATCGGTTGCCAACGCAGCCATGATACGACTCTGCTTAGCAGGTTCAGCAATCGCACAGAGTACACACAGCAGTTCAGCTGCTTCACGCGAATGAAAAACGTTTTCACGCGATTGCTGAACGCTGTATACACCCAATTCACGAAGCTGCTGGGCAACCAGCTTTGCCTGTCGATGTTCGCGCACCAATACAGCAATATCACCACCGCTCAGATTTCGATCATCAATTTGAACCTCCCCGTTCTGTCCCTGTTGTAGCAGACGGGCAATCTCTGCCGCTGTGGCACGGGTGGCTAACTGTTCTGCATCAGCTTTGGATATGGTTCCTTCATCTTCCATAACCCATACCCTAAACGGCGCTTCTGCATCGTTTACACCCTGAAGTTCATCCCGTTTTTTTTCAGCCGCCTCAACCTTATAAAAAGGGATCCAGTCATAAAAAAAGCTGGCATGTGATTGTGTAAACAGGGCATTAACGGCATTGATCAGCTTGGGATCAGAACGCCAATTAGTTTTAAGTGTATATCTGTTTTTGGCATCTTCACGAGCATCATGATAAGCAAAGATATCAGCACCGCGAAAACTGTAGATGGCCTGTTTGGGATCCCCCACCAGAAAAACCGGTAATTCACTGTTGTGGGTGATTTTTGAGAAGATTTCATATTGGATAGGATCAGTATCCTGAAACTCATCAATCAATACCGCTGAATAACGCTGACGTATGGCCTCAATGAGCACAGCACCCTGCTCACCAGACAAGGCTCTATCCAGATCCAACAGCAGATCATCAAAGGATTGAATGCGCGCTTTCGCCTTACGGGTGGATAGTTCTTGATTACAGTAGGTCAGTAAATTCTGCTTTAGTGCAACCAGTGCCTGAGCATAACAAGGGGCCAAGCTATTCCAGATTTCGGCCAACTCTTCACACGCATCAAAGAAAATGTGCTTAGGGGGTGTTTTATCTTTTTTAACCGAGGCCGCTAGTTCACGGGTAGTAAATTTAATGAATTTATCAAAGGGCGTGGCAGATTGTGCATCCAAGTACTCATCCATCTGCACAAACCAATTAACCAGCGATGATTTACGATACTTATTGCCATTTAAACTGGTGTCAGTTTGCAACAGCTCTTGAACATCATGCTTGGCATCACTCCAGATACTGCTGGCCCGATCAAAGGCTTGTTGAAATGCCTGCTCCTGTGAAGCCAGATCAGTAGGCAACGTCGCACCACGGACATCCAGATAGGGTCTGCCAATACCTTTCTGCACACTTGATAGCAAACTCTCAGGCGTAATATTTTTAGCCAGCAAAAAGTCCACCAGCCCAGGAGAGAGATCCTGTATTTCACAACGCCAGAAATCCGCAACAATCTCCTGCAACAACTCCGTTTGCTCAGAGACCAATTCAGAGTCAAAAGGCATGCCGCTCTCAAAGGCATGCTCTGACAAAACCCGCTGATAAAAACCGTGAATAGTAAATATGGCCGCCTGATCAAACCCCAGAATGGCAAGGCGCAAACGGCGTTGCGCCTGTTCGTGATCCGGACTCTGAGCCAACAGTCCCTGATAAAATGGATCACTGCTTTCGCCCGATTCAAAGGCCTGCAATGCCTCAACCAGGCGGCCACGCGTACGCTCACGCAACTCTGCCGTAGCGGCATTGGTAAAGGTCACGACCAGAAGACTGTCTACCCGGCAGCCCATCTCCAATACCAGTCGGACATACAGTCCGGTAATGGTAAAAGTCTTACCCGTGCCAGCACTTGCTTCAATCAGATTGAGGCCGCTTAGCTCAGTGGATAAAAGATTTAGTGCCTTCATTCTTGAATTGGTTAACAGTTTGGCTCGGCCCGATCTGGGAGGTTTTATTAATTTAGAATCAGTATCAAAGAAAGTAACACAATCACAAGCTTTCTACGAAGAGCCAAAACTGGCAACAGCCGCGCTAATTTATATAGGGTATGACAAACAATATTGGATGGCCTTAAATCACAAAAGCGCCAAAACTAAAATAGCACAATGCCAGAAATTAAAGCACAATCATAAGTAAATGAATTCAAAGCAGATCATCATCAGCATGACCTTCTTTGCCTATCTGGCAGGTATGTTCCTGATCGGCTGGTACGCCTATCGGCGCACCAGCAGCCTGAGCGATTTCATACTGGGTGGTCGAAGCTTAGGCAGCTGGGTCACAGCTTTAAGCGCCAGTGCATCCGATATGAGCGGCTGGCTGCTGCTTGGGTTGCCCGGTTATGCCTACCTGGCGGGTTTGGAGTCCATCTGGCTGGGGATTGGGCTACTCGTGGGTACCTGGCTTAATTGGCGCATCCTGGCGACTCGGCTACGGGTCTATAGTGAGATGGCTGGCAATGCCCTCACGCTTCCCGCTTTCTTCAGCCAACGCTTCCGGGATGAGAGTGGTCTGCTGCGTATCCTGTCTGCCTTTTTTATCCTGCTCTTTTTCCTCTTCTATACCGCTTCGGGGCTAGTGGCGGGTGGCAAGCTGTTTGAAACTGTTTTTGGACTCCCCTACATCTGGGCCGTGGCTGCAGGAACTCTCACCATCATCATCTACACCTCCATTGGTGGTTTCCTGGCCGTATCCTGGACCGATATGGTGCAAGCCCTGCTGATGGCTGCTGCCCTTATCGCCGTTCCCATTATGGCCTTTGGGGAATTAGGCGGCCCTGGTGTGACACTTGCTGCCATGACAGAACAGAATGCTCACCTGTTGGATGCCTTTACCTCCAGCGAAGGAGAAGCCCTGTCACTCATCGCCATTCTTTCACTCCTTGGCTGGGGATTGGGCTATTTTGGGCAGCCGCATATCTTGGCACGCTTTAAAGCCATCAATAGCCTGAAGAGCCTGCCACGCGCTCGCCGTATAGCCGTAACCTGGGTATTCCTTACCTTGGCAGGAGGCACTCTGGTAGGGATCACCGGCGTTGGATATCTGGAAACACCCCTGAGTGGGGCGGATTCAGAAAAAGTTTTCATAATAATGGTGAATGCCCTATTTCATCCGGTTATTGCCGGCATCTGTCTGGCAGCTGTGCTGGCGGCTGTCATGAGTACGGCAGACTCCCAGCTACTGGTTTCCTCCTCAGCTTTTACCGGAGACTTCTATAAGGGACTGCTCCGTAAAAAGGCCGGCGAGAAAGAGCTTGTACTGGTAGGGCGCACCGCGGTCATCGTAATTGCCCTGGCTGCCTTTACCTTGGCGCTCGATCCAAAAAGCAAGGTGCTTGATATGGTGGCCTATGCCTGGGCTGGGTTTGGTGCTGCCTTTGGCCCCCCACTGATTCTATCCCTCTATTGGAAACGCATGACCCGCAATGGCGCCCTAGCTGGCATCATTATAGGAGGAGTGACCGTTGTATTGTGGAAGCAGCTTGAAGGGGGAATATTTGCCCTCTATGAGATTCTCCCCGGCTTCCTCTTATCAGCACTGGCAGTGGTGATTATCTCATTAATGGACAGAGAACCTTCGACAGAGATAGAAAAGGAGTTCGATGAAGTGCAACAAAAATTAAGGGATAGCGCAAAAGAGAGATAAAACACATCCATTTACTGCTCTGGCTCATCCGGGCTATTACGGCCTTTTGACTTGCAATACTTTATTGCAAGAAGCCCCACAACCAGTCCCTCGGAGCTGTCAGTTTTTTTACACCTCTGCATAAATCTACATATTTTCTTCAACCATTTAAATTAAAATTTTCATTCAAAATACAAAAACCTTAAACAGCAATAACCATGAAAACTCTGCTCATAGAAAAGCTCTAAAAAGCACCTCCAGAGCAAATTCTCATACCATCTAACCTGTAACCTACTAACAATAAGTCACATACACCTCTCTGAACATATACCAGCTAACAACTTGTTCCATAAAAATTTCCTCTGCATCTCTTCACTAAGAAAGCACTACCAGAATTGACTCATGGTTTACAAAAACCCCGCTTAATGACATTAATCGGTTTTGCTTACACGCTGCTTGGTTTGGTGTTTTGCTTGGATAACAATCACTTAGATAACTGATATGCAGCTTACCCATGAACAAGGCGTTTTTGCTGTCAATTTAACGCCTTATGCTCGTGGAACATGAATTTCATGCAGAGCCATTTATCTTTAAAACGGCTGTATATATTTATACTTCCGCCTTTTTGTTTTTATGCTTTTTTTAAAAACAGAAACCTAGTTTGAATATTGCTTAACATAGTTTTTGTATCAGTATTAACCTACGGAACACAATAGTATCCCTAAGGGAAAATCCTCCTGCAGAGCACCAACCGACAGCTGGCGCCCTGCAGTTTATATGTATTAAAGCACTACATACATTTTAGTTAAGGAACCGGCTCCAACTTGACCGCATCCACATAGAGTTGATGATGGAGACCATAACCAGATCCGCTCAATGTGATAGAGGCAGTATCTCCTCCATCGAAGTGGAAGGTCCCTATCAGCATCCAATCCCCACCGGAAGCTCCGGTCCTTTGATTGATCGCAACCGGAGTCTCGCCACCACTATGCTGGACTGTGTATACGGCATTCTCATTCCAGATCGTGCTTTGTTGCAGCCAGGCATAGACGTTATAGTCCCCTGCAGCTTCAATCTGAGGCTTCCAGGTGGCCGTCAGCGCACTTTCATCCGGATTGTGCCTATGATTCCAGGTGGTGATATAACTTCCCCTGTATGCACTACCAGATGCAATATCACGTAGCCAGTTATCCGAATCGGCATGGATTACATCCGCATTATCCAGATAGATATTGTCATCCGTACTGGTTACAAACACAGGGCTGCTAATGTTCACACCCACATTCCCAGCCGCATCGATTGCTGTAATGGGCACAGCATAGGATCTATCGGGTGTATCAAGTGGGATGGAAAGTTGATAACCATAGGTTCCGTCTCCATTGTCCGTCATTGCTTCAGCGCTTCCTCCACCTAAGCTTGACGCATCAATAGTAACGCTACCTCCAGCCATATCACCATCGGGATCGGTCACGCTGACGATAACATCGGCAACACCGGCGCCATCGTTCAACGCCCAGCGCAGCCCTTCAAAGCGGTTAATGACCTTGGGTCCCATGAAAGGTGTTCGGGGATAGATGAACCCCCCATGGCAAGTGTTACAAACATGGTTTGAACCCAGCCCTTTATTCCAACCAACCGCTGTAGTACCAAATCTAGCGTAACCAGCTGTACTCTCCGCCAAGGTATCAGCAGTAATGTACCCTTCGTTATAATTGATCGCTCTTCCTTCAGACCACCCGTTCACCGGCCATTCACCACCGTTAACTTCATCAACAGAAGAGAACTCAGGGTCTAGATCATCCATGATGATATCAGGCGTGCCATCAGCATCCGTATCAAAACCCATTTTGTCGGCGATCAAAAGCATAGTGGAGAGTCTTGCGCTCAGCTCCACATAGCCTGACGTTCCAGCAGAGAAGTCATAGGTACCCATCGAGACCCACTTGCCCCCTGTGCCATGCTGTGAGTGGCTAACAGTCGTGGAACCTCCGTCATGATAGACCGTATATTCGCCCACTCCCAAGCCACCATTCTTTTTCCACCAGCCAAAGACCTCAAAAGTACCTGCACTGGGTAGGGTAGGCCTCCATGTAGCTGTAGAGAAAGGCCCAGGCGATGGCTTCACATAAATCAGATCAACACTAGGTGTTCGATCATCCGTACCCGGCGTGCTGGCCAACTCCCCAGTCCGAGTCATTTTATGGGATTTAGATCCATGGACATTGTGGCAGGTCACGCACCCCGGCCGACTATCCAAAACGCCATCATAGTCCGTATCGGCGAGCTTACTTGACAAGGTATTGGACCAGACGTGCACATCATGTGCACTGGAAAACTGAGTTCCCGGCCGTTTGAAATTACTCTGCTCGCCTACATTTCGAACTGCGCCTTGGTCATGGCACTTCACGCAGATCTGTTCATTCGCTACCGTGTTGGATGTACGTAAACGGAAGCTGTCACCCCAGGGGTTAACGACATCACCTGTTGTTTCGTCTATTTCATAGGTACGGTGTTCATGGTCAAAATGCTTTTTATTGGCATCGTGACATTCCAGGCAGTCGTTGATGCTTTTACCATGACCCGTTGCCCAGTAACCGTAGGTGCTGTTATCACCCACAACGTTTGGCGCATAGGTATACGTAGCGCCAACCGGGTCACTGATACTCTGCTGCGCATCATGACAGGTGGAGCACCACTCCCCTTTGCCCTCTTTGAGGGTCACACCGTCATTCTCATAGACGCCCCCTAAAGCAAAGTTTGCCTTGGCACCAATAACCGGATCCATCAGACCGTTTGGCCCTGGAAAGGCACCACCTGGGCTGTGGCAGTCATCACAGACTGTGGTCGTTTCCAGGGGTTGATAATCCTTGAACATAGCCTGATGACAAACATTACAATCAGTGATGCCCGGCCCCTTGCCCGTATTATCAAAATGGGTGGCATGGCTTTTCAGCAGATTGCTCAGGAACTTGACTTCAGCCCCGTCAACCAACGCCCCACCCTCAATTGTCAGCGTCACACCTGGCACCACCTTGATACTACCAACTACCGTGTAGGGACCATCTTCTGCGGTCCAAACAGTGTCTTCAGTTATCGTTCCACTAATCGGCGTAATCGCATATGCCGCGCTTGTTACTACCAATAGGATGATGAATAGAGCAGTCGTTACTAACCTATGTGACATGAGATATCTCCTTACTGTGCATCCGCGATGGATGCAGACAGAGCATTATGATGAATTGCCCAGAATCCAGGAATTTATTACAACATTTCTGACTGAGACAGGCAGGAGGCATTATCTGCCCCTAACAAACCGAACCAAACCGGATTCAAATTTGCTTCAGCCAGAAACAACCTCACAATAACATGGTTTATTGACCTGAAGTCAAATACTAATTTCTTAGGCAGAAAACCAGTTCTGACATTGTTATAAGCATGTGGGAATCAGAGTAAATTTACCCCCAAGCCACAGAACCTAAACCGCAAACATGAGCAGCACCAATGGGAGCTGCTCCAGTAATTTCGGCACAAACCCTGTTTGAAAATGGATGGAGTTATTACAACAACAGCGACTGAAGGAAGCCAAAGAGGTCAAGATGGAAATACTGGGTCAAACTACAAAGATAGAGTCCGCCACTAGTACTCCATCAAGGAATCAGCAAGTCTGGAAAGAGGGGTTTTATCGATCTGTATGCCTGAGGGTTACAAAGAGCAAACCCTGAAAACATTATCTGAGTTTGCTGCGTTTACCAATCTGGGAAATTATCTGAAAGCAAGAGAGGCTGAGCTTCGAGCCCGTTGCCCTCACCTGAACTCCTTACAGGTGAGGGCGGGCTGCGGGGGGGCAGCTGCATATCGGCACATGGGCACATGGGCTTCTGGAACAAATCAACCCCATTAACCTACGTGCTATATCTTAGGGAACGCCATACTCATCAGCACCCATATCGTAGTCGTTGACACCATCATCTATGCCACCTACATCGTAGGGACGCGATCCACCTTCAAAATCAACCGATGGTGTCCAGCCGGCATCGTAGGTACCTGTGTCAATGCTGGGTGAAACAGCAGGGCTTGCACAACCAACCGGATCAGCAAGTCCGTTACAGAGCCGGTAGTCACCTGGCGCTGCTGGGGAACCCTGCGATGCCTGCTGCATATCTACCATAATCGGATTCGCGTCAATATTGCCATTACTGCCGGCATAGGTGTTCTGGCTCGGGCCAATGTTGGAATAGCTCACAGTTGGTGCACCATAGATGTTGGTGCCGGTACTACCCGAGTTATTGCCCCAAACAATGCTATTGCCTATGACCATGTTGCCGCTCCACTTGCGTACGCCTCCACCATAACGCAGGGCATAGTTACCCGTCACCGTACTGTTATAGAGATAGAGGGTGCCGCTACTAGTGTTGTGGTACATGAAGCCGCCGCCATCACTATAGGAAACGGCCGGATCGTAGGCATGGTTGCCTGTAATCATGCAGTTCGTGATGGTTGCTGTACCGGCGGTCACATACATACCGCCGCCATAGACATCGGCATCATTACCGGCAACCGTGCTCTTAGACATATCAAGTGTGGTTAAAGTACCGCCAACATAGAGGCCACCGCCGCTTGCATCAGCAACATTACCGTTGATAGTGGTTCCAGTGATCGTCAAATCAACACCATGAATGGCCCTCATGCCACCACCGTTCCTTGAGGTATTATTGCTAATCGAACTATTGGTGATAGTGGCTGTAATATTCTGGACTGTGACCGTACCTGTGCTGGACATATAGATACCGCCACCATCATAGCTTGCTGTATTGGTCTGTGAGTTGTTGTCAATAGTGGTATTAGTCAGATTAAACGTTACTGCATTGGCATTGCCAGTGGCAAAGTAGATACCAGCACCTGACGCCAGTGAAGTATTGTTACTAACTGAGGAGTCGGTGAGTTCCACGGTTCCACTGATGCCATTCAGACGCATACCGCCACCATAAGAAGTACCACTATTATTATCGATCGTGCTATTGGCAATCGACAGATTAATAGCGCCCAAAGCATATATGCCGACACCATGCCGGGCTGTATTATTCTGGATGGCCGTATCACTAATGGAGGCACCGCCACCATTGATATAGACACCGGCACCATCCGCAGTGGTTGTCAGCTGCATGCCTTCAATGACGGAGTTCTTGATCGTTGGCTCAGCACCGGTGATAACAATACCTCGAGATGCTGAACCACTGTGGTAGACATTATCAATAGTGAAGCCATCCAGCACCGCACTCGTGGTCTCACTATTAGTGAAGTTAACTGCCGCTGCATTGGTATTATTACCCGTAATGGTGGTTAAGCCAGCACCGCTGACCGACACCAGAGTAATATTTTTACCAAGGAAGTCGACCTTCTCAGCATAGGTGCCTGCACAAACGCTGATAGTATCACCACTGATCGTGCCTGCATCAGCAATAGTTGTCTGGATCTTATCGAATGGTGGCGTCTCACTACTACATACATAGATAGGGGCAACACCCGTTGTGAATGAAGTACCCATCGAGTAGCTTGACCAAGCACTGGCAGCGGCATCCTGATAACGTACACGCCAGTAGTAGGTCGTACTGCCAAGTAGTGGCGTTACAACAATATGGCTTTCCAGATCACCCACTGTACCGGAGTCATAGGTGATGGAGCTAAAATCAGCATTATCATCCACCTGCCACTGACTAGCCTGATGAGTATCACCTGGGTCTGGATCAAAGAAGATCGAGCCTGTCAGAGTTGGAGTAACACTGACACCGGTCGCCGTATCAGCTGGTGTGCTATTAGTCGGCGTATTCGGCGGATTAGCCTGGGTGGTAAAAGATGTATTTGTAGAGTAGCTAGACCAGCCCCCATTATTGTCTTGATAGCGCACGCGCCAGTAGTAGACAGTAACACCATTCAGAGATGAACCCAGGGTATGGCTGGTCAAATCAACAACCGAACCGGAATCATAGGAAATGGAGCTAAAGTCAGCATTGTCATCCACCTGCCACTGACTGGCTGCATGGGTATCACCACCATCCAGATCAGCAAAAGCAGAAGCCGTCAGGGTCGGTGTCGTAACGACACCCGTAGCCGCATCAGCCGGTGTGCTATTGCTTGGCGTATTCGGCATCCTATTTGTGGTGAATGAGGTACCAGTTGAGTAGTTTGACCAAGCACCCTTGTTGTCCTGATAGCTAACCCGCCAGTAGTAAACAGCGCCTTCACTCAATGCTGAGCCTACTGTATGGCTGACCAGGTCACCCACTGAGCCCGAATCATAGGTGATAGAGCTAAAGTCAGCATTATTATCAACCTGCCAACGGCTAGCCTGATGGCTGTCGCTATTCGGATCAGAGAAGGCCGAAGCTGTCAGGGTTGGGGTAGGACTTACACCCGTTGCTACATCAGCCGGTGTGCTGTTAGTTGGCGTATTCGGTACTGTCGTCGTGGTGAACGAGGTACCCGTTGAATAGGCCACAGACCAGGCACTCAGGTTATCCCGATAGCGTACACGCCAGTAGTAAACAGTTGAGGGATTCAAGGTAAAGCCTATGGTATGACTGGTCAGATCTGTCACTGCACCTGAGTCATAAACCACTGAGGCAAAACCTGAGTCCGTAGCAACCTGCCACTGGCTATTCAAATGACTGGAACCTGGATCCGCATCATTGAATGCAGAACCGGTAAGTGTTGGGCTAAGTGCAATATTGGTTGCCACATCCGCAGGTGTGCTGTTGGTCGGCGTATCCGGCAAGCTATTGCTCACCTGCACTGTTCTGGTTGATGCAGGTGAACCGGTGGCAGCAAACCAACCATCAGATGCCTCAAAGTAGTAATCAAGATTACCAACGGTGGTTAGCGTCAATGCAGGCGAGGTCTCATAGATCTCACCATTGGCATAGTTGCCATCCTCACCACCGGCTACCGCCAAAGCGGTTCGCTCAGATGGATCTTCAAAGGTGCCGCTATCATCGGCATCCACCCAAACATAGATGACATTTGGCGGATGGTTATCCAGATCAGTGTACTCAACCTTGAAGGTAAAGCTACTGCCACTTGAAGCACTATCCGGGTCAACACCATCCGTTGTGTAGTTGCCGCTACCCAGCCAATCTAATGTTGGGGCCTGGTTACCGGTTGTCATCTCATCGGCACCGATATCAGGGGTTGCTGTGTCATCAGCATCACCGTCATAGGGTCGAAGTTCATTCTCAATATCATACGCAGGGACATTAGAGCCACCACCGATATCAATCAGTGTGGAGCTGTTCTGCAGCCTGAAATCACCACCTGTCGTCGGCGTGCTATCTGATGCCGGATCAACCGAGATAAAGATTGGATCCACCGGTGTTGGGTTAGTGGCACCACCGCCGATCCAGCCACCGATATCGGAGTAGGTAACATCATCCGAGGTCAGCGAGCTTTCCATATCTGGCCAATACTGCCCAGCGTCATTGCCATAGATAATGGTATTCTCAATCGTAACCGGAGCACCAGCAGGCGCATAGAGACCTCCACCTCGCCTTGTAACGTAGTTACCCGCAATGGTGCTGCTGTAAAGATTGAGCACGGCACTCGCATCAGTAGCGATACCACCACCCATATCGTAGGTATGAATACCCGCCACGTTGCCTGAGACAATGGTGCTGATCAGGGTCGTCGTTCCACCCGCACCGCCGTTAGTCAAACCACCACCATTCGCCGCTGCCCAGTTGCCCTTCAGGTAGGATCGGGTCAGGTTCACCGTTGAAGCGTTGTTGGTGATACCGCCACCGCTGCTACCAAAGGTGGTATTGCTGGCAATGGTACTGTCGGTCACATTGAGCGTACCCCCCCCGGTCACGTAGGCACCACCCCCACCCCGGGCATAGTTGCTGCTGATGATACTGTCATCCACAACATTCACGGTTGTTGCATTGAGATATAGGCCACCGGCCCACTGTACTGCAGAATTTGCAGTAATGGTGCTGTTGCTAAGCGTTAGCGGCCCACCAGTACTATGGAGACCACCCGTCCAACCACCCGCACTGTTATTGCTCACCGTCACGTTGGTAAAAATCGCTGGATTGCTGAGGTTATCCAGAAAGATGCCACCGCCATTTCCAGTGACTGTATTGGCGCTAACCGTCGTATTGGTAATCGTCAGCGGTTCCGCAGCCGTGGAATCCTCACTATAGATACCAGCACCGCTTGTAATACCACTATGGTTACTTACGGTACCACCCGTCATGGTCAGCGCCGAATTTGCACCAAACATGTAGATACCACCGCCCTTGCCACCAACCATCACATTGCTATCAACATTTGAGTCAGAAACGGTCAATGGCGACGTACTATAGATACCCGCACCACCCGCACTTGTAGATGAATTGTTACTGACAGAGGAGTTGCTGAGCGTAACCGTAGCACCTGTTCCAACCAACAGGACACCACCGCCTTTGTTTGCAGCGGTATTATTATCAACGACCGTATCTGTAAGGTTTATGGTGCCGTTATAGCTTGTGAAATAGACACCGCCACCGCCACTGTTAGCTGTGTTATAAGTGATAGTGCTATTGGTAATGGTCAGGTTGTAGGGGCCACCCGCAGTGGTTGTCGCATAGATACCCCCACCAAATTCACCACTATTACCAGCGCTCGCAATTGTTGAACCAACACGGCTATTTTGCAGCGTCAAACCACCTTGAAAAATGGAGATGCCACCCGCCTCATTAGAGCCTGTGCTATGTGCTGTATTACCCGCAATAATTGAGTTCTTAATTGTGGGTGATGCACCACCTTCAATACGTATACCAACAGAATCACTTCCAAGTTGCATTTGGTTATCAATAGTGAAGCCATCCAGCACTGGTGCTGGGCTGACCGCATCAGCAAACTTGACCACAGGCTCATTGGTGGCCGCAGATGCACCCTGGATGGTTACAACACCACCATCAGTCTTCACAATCACGCCATCATCCAGCACATCAAAGACAATGTTTTCGCTATAGGGAGAACCCGAGGCCATAACAAGCACCGTATTACCGGTAGCAGAGACATCGATCGCCGCCTGGATGCTGGTGTAATCACAGCCGGATGGACAGACTGTTAAAACAATCGGCAGAGTGACGTTGGATACTGTTTGAGTATCACCACCGCCATCAGCATCCGTGTAGGTCATGCGGATGTCATAGCTCTCGCTATAGGTCAGGCTGGTGATGGTATCACTATAGGGACTTGCAGCATGCGTAGCATCGGTGACCCAGTTGGTCCAGACCGTAGGCTCAGAGCTGAGTTTGTAGTCAACCGTATAGGTGTTGTTATTGTTGCCATCATTGCTGTAAGGCATGTTGAAGACAATGGAGGTCTCGTCAGCAACAACTGCCGTTGCTGTGCCAGCCGTAGTGGCATAGATAGGCAACACAAATGTATCAATTGTTACTGAACTACCCAGCACACCATCAGCATCGGTGAAGGTCATCTTCACATCGTAAGATTCACCGCTGGTTAAGCTGCCAATAGTGGGTTCATAGGGGCTGGCAGGGTGGACCGCTGTGGAAGTTGTTGTCCAGCCGTTGGTATCCGCAGGTGTTACGCCGTACTCAACCTTGAGACTGTTGTCGCTGTTCTCATCACCGGTGTAGGCCATGGCGATACCAATGCTGGTATCACTGGCTGCGGAGGCATCAGCAGAGACAACAATAGTCTTAAAGTTATTAACAGTGAAATAACGGGAGTAACGTTCTTTGGCCTTCTGCTGTGAAGCAGGATCACCGGTAGCATCATCCACACCATCCGAGAAAGCAAAACGGTAGTTGAGACGACCATCACCCGACTTGGCTACGGCCCTATCAAAGGTAAAGTACTCACCATTGCTATAGTCACCATCACGATACTGTCCCGCACCCGACTCAGCTGCCATGTCGTAATACTCACCTGAGTCATAGAACGAGGAGTCATTTTCATCGATCCAGACCTGCGCAATAACGGGCGCCGTATTGTCTGCATCCGTATACAGAACACGGAAGGTAAAGGTATCGCCTGAATCAGCCAGATCAGGATCCACACCATCGGATTCATAGTTGGTATCACCCGGCCAGGCTACAGTTGGAACCCTGTTCGTCACCTCAACCGTACTGAGATCAGCCGGTAAGCCACTGGCCAACTGAATGCCATCCGAGGCAACAATACGGTAATTCAGCGTGCCACCACCAGGATTAACCAGCGCCAACGACTTGGTATAGCGTTCACCGTTGGTATAGTCACTATCGCCATACTGTCCACCGCCACCCACGGCGGCCATGGCATATTTTTCACTCTGATCAAAGAGGCTATCTCCATCCTCATCAATCCACAGTTCAATCGGGCTTGGCGCATTACCTTCAGCATCGGTGTAATCCACCCTAAACTCAAAGTTGCTGCCACCCACTGCACTATCCGGGTTAACACCATCCGCAGCAAAATCAGTTTCACCTGTCCAGGCCAGGGTTGGCACACCACCGCCTACACCTTCGCCCATAAATTCATAGGCACCAATATCTGGAACCGTACGGGTATTGCCGTCACGGTCTGTGGCTGCCGCATCCGCACCGGCATTATTGATCGCACCTGAGAAATACTGGAGTTTGTAATCATCGGCTGATGCATCAACAAAAGCAGGATCAACTTCTGAGGTATATCCACTTATGCCAAAGGTAATATTTGTGCTGTAAAGATAGGGGCCATCAGAGAAATCTCCATCCCCATCATTCTGGATAATTGAATCTGCAATAGTGACCGAGCCACCATTGGAGTAAGCCACATGGCCGCCTCCGCTGGCAGAGTTATTCCAGATAATGCTATTGGATATAGTGGTAGGTCCAGTTTGGTTCCGCAACATACCACCAACATTACCATTAGCGACATTACCAACCAGTGTGCTGTTATTGATAGCAAGCGTACCACCGTTGGTGGTGAAGCCACCGCCGTAACCGGAAGTGGTATTGTCAGCAACCACACAGTTGGTCACTGTGGCATGGCCACTGCTACTACCCAAGTACCAAGCACCCGCAGCACTAACAGCACTGTTGCCGGTGATGGTGCAGTCCGTGATATTCACGGTTCCGCCATTGGTATACATAGCACCACCGTTACTTGTGGCTGAATTATCCTTAATAGTTACATTGGTAACGGTAGCGGGGGCAGCGAGGTTCTGCCAGAAAATACCGGCGCCATTTGAGGCGGTATTGTTGCGAATAATCAGATTGGTAAAGGTATAGGTGCCACCATTTGTTCTAATGCCTCCACTACCATTGGAGTAGATCTCTGAGTCAATCAGGGATACAGTTGTTTGGAGCTCCACACCACTTTCAGCATTGCCATGGATTTTACTGTTCCTGACCGTGATGGATCCACCATTGGTGACGATACCATCCGTTCCACCATTGGTTACAGTAAAGCCGTCGATTTCGGTGCCTGCACTATCGGCGGTAAACACTGCTCTGCCACTCCCACCAGCATCAATGATAGTACTGTCTGCTCCACAGGTGGAGATGATAGTCCAATTGTTATCTGCATAAGAGAAAGAAAGATTACCGTAGGTAGCTGGATCAACCAGCAGCGTGGTAGGTGTTGTATCACCATTTATGGCATCCATAGCCGCCTGAATTGTAGTGTAATCACCACTCGCTGCCTTTACAGTTTTGGCACTGTAGACATCAACAGCACTACCAGTAGTCACCGGAACACCTATAGCATTATCAGCCACGACACCATCAGTGGCATGAAATTCAAATGGGATATCTTGATTGACCGCCAGTGCCAGGCCGGTAACATTGTAGAGTTTGCCACCACCTGCTGTTGTGCAATCTGCATCGCCATCGACTGGTGATAGATTATGTTTCTCACCCGCTGTATAACCATCTTTATTCTCATCAATCCAGACCTGGATATCCGTAGCGCCTCCACCAGCGGGACACTGATTATCTTCATCGGTATATTTGATCTTGAACTCAAACAGGGTGCCATTGGCACCATTTGCACCACGCGGAGGTTTAGCACCTTCGGTGAGACAGCTTTCAGTTGCCCAGGACAATACAGGAACCGTGTTGCCATCAGCGGCTACAGTTACGATGCCATCTGTGACTGCGGGAGTACCCACTGCATCATCACCACCATCAGTGGCATAGAATCTATAGTTGTGCGACCCAGCAGCGGAGAGAACAGCATCATAATAATAGAGCTTGCCATCGGTGCAATCTGCATCGCCATCCACCTGAAGCAGGTTGAATTTTTCACCCGCCTCATAGCCGTTATCATTGCTATCAATCCAAACCTGGATGCTGGCTGAAGCACTGGCAGGACAGGTATCGCCATCCAGATCGGTATAGTTAATGCGGAATTGATATGTGCCGCCATTGGGGCCATTATCAGAGTGGACTCCATCACTGGTGTAACTCTCAGACTCTGCTGTCCAATCCAGGGTTGGTACCGTATTCTGGATTTGCAGAGTACTATCGCCAGTCGCTACGCCAGTCGCTGCACCATCAGCATCTGCAGCACTGAATGTGTATTTAATAAGATTATCGCCCGCCTTATTCAGGGTAACGGTAGTGGTGTAGTTATCACCTGATACAGGCACAGGGTTAACCGACTCTGCGGTCAGCGCAAACTTCTCAGCGGGATCCTCATAGCTTCCATTGTCATTTGCATCCACCCATACATCAATGGAGGTTGGTAGGTCATTGTCATAGTCCTGATACTGCACCATAAACTTGAATGTGGTGCCTGCTACCGCAGCATCTGGATTTACACCATCCTGCTCATACCCCGTCACGCCTGCCCAGTTGAGCAGGGGTGTCTTACCTGTCACCTGGAATGGATCACGCTCAACCTGTCGCCAGCCTCCCCCATGACAGTGACCATAGCAGTAGTCATTGACACTATCGCTCTTCAATATTGATCGATCACTGGCACCCAGGGTTACATTATCTGGATTGGGTGAGGTCATATTCCATGGCAAGTCCCCAAGTGAGGCGTTATAGAACCAGATCCTGATTGGGTCATTGCCCGACAATTCACCCGTACGAATCATGCTGTGATTCTTGGTGCCATGGGGGTTATGGCAGCCGATGCAGGTAATCCTGGTGTTCCAGTCACCCGACCAATCACCACTCATGTAGTTGCCATTCCTGGTGAGATGGACGTAGTGCAGGTTCGGAGTAGCCCACGCACCATCATAAAAGTTTGTAGTACGCGGTGATGGATCAGGATCAGTAAAAGCCGTAGTTACATCACCATGGCAGCCCGAACGAAGGCAGAGTCGAAAGTCGGTGGTCTTCGGTGCACCCACCCCACCCCGCGGTATCTCCATCGGTGCAGAGCCTGCAAAGAAGCGCATCCGGTAGCCTGTACCATACTCATCCGAATCACAGCCGTCACTGCAATCAAAGGTTCGGTGATCACCATCGATATGGGTTTTGATACTTTGATGGCAATAGGTGCAGCTTTTATCCGGGCCAGCCTTGATGCCGCCAGTCGCAGGGAGCGTTGTGCTGCTGGGCGTACCATGACCGGTCTTATAGAAACCCCAGCCGGTGCCGTACCTAAACTCCTCTTCCTCATCACCAATCACCTTGGGTGCAGTGATATCGATACCTCTTTCGGGTATCACAATATGGGATGGCTCTTTGTCATGACAACCGGCACACCATTTCTCTTTGCCGGGTTTGAAGTTGTAGTCTGCATCATAGATGCCTTCTGAGTGCCAGTTATCCTTGGCACCCACTGAACCATCCTCTGAATTGACACCATTGTAGTCACCACCCACGCTATGACAGTCATTGCAGACGCTGGTCTCATCCAGACTGACTATGCCATCCGCATTTACATCATCAGCTGCAAAGGCACCATCAATTCTGAAGGTTGGCATATTGGCGGTATCATGGCACCAACTGCAGTAGATACCTGGGCCACGCAGGTCATCATCACCTGCACCGGCAGGCTTGGTGGTCTCCCAGTCTGCACCATCGGTGTGCCAGCTCTCAGTGTGTGTGGTATGTGGAATGACCGAGCCAAAACCACGGCTGGTCAGGGTGCTGCCATTGGGGTAGTAGGGATAGGTGCCGTCAGGATCGTAGATGGTGCCCTCTTCATGGCCATGACACTCAATACAGAGCGTCACATCGGTATTACCCTTACCATGGCCAAAGCCACCAATGTGCAGGTGACACTTCTCAGTACAATTATCTCCAGCGGTACCGGTGATATCACCCCTGTCAGCATTGGTGTGCATCTGATCTGCACCCGTACCATCATTCTTAAAATGACCCGTTTTGGTATGACAAACCTGGCAGACACCATCCAGCGTTGCATCATCATCGGCAAAGGAGTTGTTACCGGTATTGGAGAAAAACTTAACCTGTTTCCAGCTGCTGTCTGCGGGAGCCTGAATTTCATTACGGATGATCTTGCCATAGACAATGCCGTAGGTATCACCTGCCGCTATGTAGCCGGTATTGATGACGCCATCCAGAGTCAGGGTGGTAGCCGTGTTGCTTAAAATACGATAACTCAAATCACCAATAGGTATGCCACGACGATCACGCGCACTGGTATCAGGAAAAACAACCCGGCCAGCATGCTCATCTACCGTCCAGGCTGCACTGGTATCCGTTAGCGTACTGTTAGTACTTTGAGTAACTGATGTCAGCGTGCCTGTAGCCAGAAAAGCCGCACTGCCAAAAGTCTGTATCTGAGGTTGATTGTGTGGATTGTGGCAATCTTTGCACTCAATATTCCAAGTGCCATACTGATCGCTGATTTGGTCACTCGAATGCGGCACCCGATAAGGGGCTAATCCCGGGCCAGTATGGCAGCTCCAACAGAGATTGTTGGCCTCGGTATCATCACCGGCCATATCAGGATTGGGGACTGAAGCCTTGAGCAGACTACCCGCTGAACCATGCAGATCATGGCAGCTGAGACAGCTAATACCAGGGAGTATGGCATTGGAGGGCACATGAGGAAAATCCAATGCCACAGAAACCTGAGTTGCTGCAGCTAAAAAAAGCGCAAGACAGAGGCTACTAAAAGTCTTTAACTCTTCTTTTACCATAATTGGCGCCTATTCCACTATTGGACTATTGAGCTATCCACCTGCAAGAAACAGCAAAACACCAGCCAATCCACAGGTTAGCTTGATAAATACTGGCGCCGTTCCATAAAAATACGCGCCGCACTAATTCACCTCCCTTAAAAAGGTTTTCGGCAGCGACCGATAAAACCTTATTACATCAAGTAATTAATACACGCTATATTAGTATATTCTTATAACCATATTAGTACACCCTTATAGCCACCCAGGGAACAAAGTTACTTAAAACCACAATAATTACACCACCCGCCATTCACCAGATGCGGTAACGACAAGCAAAATCTCACTCAAACTGATTGAAATAGTTGATAGAACAGAAAAATAAGGATAAAGCAGTAGCCACACTGACCAACAAAAATGCTCAGACTATCTAAGTACTGCTAACACATCGTAGGAACAACATGCCCAATGTATGCCGGGGAACTAGCTATCTTAGCCCTACACCCCTACAAGCACCTGAAATTTCAGGGTTACAACAGTGAAAGCTTTGCAACCTGGTTCATAGGGTTTGTGATCTTTTTTAAGCTGTTATGCCAATACATGCCCATAAAGCACAAAGCATTCGGCCTCTTGCTCAAAGATTGTTTAATGTGCACGTGAAACAGGCTTTTTTTCGGCCAATCAATGCAGTATAGGTTTGTCAGAACTGACTACCGAGGGGGCAGTTATAAATTGCAAAGCTAGGCTGCAATTCAACATCGCAGCTATCATAAAAATGCCCCGATAAATCGAGGCATTTCCTGTATTACTTGGAGACTGCATTTTTACATGGCTTTACTTCCGTGAAAAACCCCGAGTAGGCTCCAGAATAAGCTCCAACTTGACTGCATCCACATAAAGTTGTCTGTGGAGGCCAAAATTAGCACCCGTCAATGAAACAGAGGCTGCGTCTCCAGCATCAAAGGGGAAGGTTCCTATCAACAGCCAACCACCACCAGTAGCTCCTGTATTTTGATTGATCGCAACCGGTGTCTCGCCACCACTATGCTGGATTGTGTATACAGCCTCCTGATTCCAGATCGTGCTTTTTTGCAGCCAAGCATAGACGTTATAGTTGCCCGCAATTTTGATCGGCGACTTCCAGGTGGCTGTAACCAAACTTTCATCTGCAACATGTCTGTGATTCCAGGTAGTGATATAGCTTCCTCTATATGCATTACCCGATGGAATATCTCGCAGCCAATTGTCTGAAAAGCTATGGATCGCATCGATATTATCCAGATAAATATTATTGGCCGAGCTTTTTACAAATACAGGGCTGCTAATGTTCGTACCAACATTCCCGGCCGCATCGATTGCTGTAATGGGTAGAGCGTAAGATCTATCAGGCATACCAAGTGGAATGGGGAGTTGATAACTATAAGTTCCATCACCGTTATTCGTCATAACCTCAGCACCACCGCCACCAAAGCTTGAGACGTCAATAGTGACACTACCTCCAGCCATATCGCCATCAGGGTCGGTCACGCTTACGACAACATCAGCAATACCCGCACCATCATTCAGCACCCAGCGTCGCTCCTCAAACCGATTAATGACCTTGGGTCCCATGAAAGGTGTTCGGGGATAAATGAACGCGCCATGACAGGTGTTACAGATCTTGTTTCCACCCACCCCTTTATTCCAACCAACTGTTGCAGAGCCAAATCGAGCATAACCAGCGGTGCTATCCGCCAAGCCATCAGCAGTCATGTAGCCTTCGTTATAATTGATTGCTCTTCCTTCAGACCATCTGTTCACCGGCCATTCACCGCCATTCACTTCATCAACAGATGAAAATTCAGGATCTAGATCATCCATGATGATATCGGGTATGCCATCAGCATCCGTATCAAAACCCATCTTGTCGGCGATCAAAAGTAGAGTGGAGAGTCTTGCGCTCAGTTCCACATAACCTGAGGTTCCCGCAGAGAAATTATAGGTGCCAAGAGAGACCCATTGCCCTCCTGTTTGATGTTGTGAGTGGCTGACAGTCGTAGAACCTCCATCATGATAAATCGTATATTCACCCGTCCCCATACCACCATTCTTTTTCCACCAGCCAAAGACCTCAAAAGCGCCCGCACTGGTTAGAGTCGGTCTCCATGTAGCCGTAGAGAAAGGCCCAGGCGCCGGCTTCAGATAAAGAAGATCAACACCAGGGGTTCGATCATCTGTACCCGGCGTACTGGCCAGCTCCCCAGTTCGAGTCATTTTATAGGATTTAGAGCCATGGACATTATGGCAGGTGACGCATCCCGGGCGACTGTCCAAAAGACCATCATAGTCCGTATCGGCCAACTTACCTGACAAGGTATTGGACCAGACGTGCACACCATGTCCACCGGTAAATCGACTGCCAGATTTCCTAAAATTAGTCTGGCCACCTTCATTTTTAAGTGCGCCTTGATCATGGCATTTCAGACAGAGCTGTTCATTCGCTACCGTATTGGATGTGCGTAGGCGATAGCTGTCACCCCAGGGATTAACAACATTACCTGTTGTTTCATCGATCTCATAGGTGCGGTGCTCATGATCAAAGTGCTTTTTGTTGGCATCGTGACACTCCAGGCAATCGTTGATGCTTTTGCCGTGACCCGTCGCCCAGAAGCCATAGGTGCTGTTATCACCCACAACATTTGGCGCATAGGTGGCCGGTAAGCCAACCGGGTTGCTGATGCTCTGTTGTGCATCATGACAGCCGGAACACCATTTCTCTTTACCCTCTTTTAAGGAGTTGTCTGCGTTATAGACACCACCCGTCTTCCAGTTCTGTTTGGCCCCCACGGAGTCACCCGTGGAGTTGACGCCGTTGTAGGCACCGCCAGGGCTGTGGCAATCATCACAGACATCGGTCTCCTCCAACGTAATCATGCCGTTGCCATCACTATCGGTACCGGATTTGAAGGTCGGCATGCTGGTGATGTTATGACAGACGCTGCAGTAGATGCCGGGGCCACGCTTGTCGTCCTCCCCTGCCGATGGGGGGGAGATGCCCAGCGAGCTTTCGGTATGCGTTGAGTGGGGTATGCTGGTGCCACGCCCCTGGCTGGCTTGTGTACCGGCCGTGTAGGGAAAGGTCGCATCCGGGTCGTAGAGGGTACCGGCCTCATGGCCGTGGCAGCGAACACAGACCGTAGCATCACCACCACTCACGCCGGGGCCACCGTGGACAAAGCCGTTCCTGTGCAGATGGCAGGCTTCGGTACATTTCAGACCCGCTGTGCCACCTCCACCTACATTCTCATGCCATTGATCGGGAGCCAGCCCATCATTGCGCATGTGATTGGTTTTGGTGTGACAGACCTGACAGACACCATCAAAGACATCATCCCCATCAGCAAAAGAGTTCTGCCCTGTCGGGCGGAAGAGCTTCACCGGTTTTAGGCCGCTGTTCGGGGTGTTTATTTGAGATCGGACAAGCTTGCCATAGATGACAATAAAGGTACCGCCTGTCGTTATCGGAGGTAGATCAATTGGACCCGCTATCGACAAGGTATCGCTGCTGTTGCCGGTAACACGGTAACTATCGCTCTTATTAGCAAATTTGAGAAAAACCACTAGCCCGGCAAATTCATCATCCACCCATTCAGCACCGGCGCTACGTATGCCTGTAGTGGTAATTTCTGTGATGTTGCCTGAAGCGAGGCGAGCCTCTTCACCATAGGTCAGCTGGTAGTGGAAGTGAGGTTCATGGCAGGTTCGGCACTCAATCGCCCAGTCACCATAACCATTGTCAGTAGTAAGGCTGGAGTGGGGTTTCATGAAGGGGGCGACAATGTCGTTATGACAACTCCAACACAGGTTGTTAGCTGGCGTATCATCAATCCCCTGAGGAGGATGCGGGATTATATTCCAGTACTTTTCAACATTACCCAGTACGTTATGGCAGCTGTAACAGCTAATGTCATTAGCTCCTGTATGAGGAAAGCCCAGGAACCCAGCCTGAGCCCAGGTCGCCACCAACAACAGGGGAAATGCACGAATCAAACGTTTTATTAGCAATTTCTTACTCATTTGGCTTTGCTCACTCCAAACCTTGATTCCATAGCCCGGTGATTATCTGTTGCCCTAGCACGGGGATCATCACCGAGTAAACGACCGAGAACCAGACCGGAAGCGCCTAACGCCCATCGGCTTCTGATTACAACAATGCAACGGGGTCACCGGTATCCAATTTGGATCGGCCGTAAGGTCAATCATGCCCTCACCATTCAGTACTTCTCTGCCATTCATTGGGTAGTAGTGCCACTGATGGGTATGAGTATGGCGAGTTAATACATCTGCCCTGCCATCACCGTTGTTATCACCAATGGTTGCAACGTTCCAATCCGGACTCTCAGGCAGTGCAGCCAAACCCTGATTCGCAAGAATCTGGCGGCCATTCATTGGATAGTAGTACCACTGATGAGTTGTGGTGTTACGTAGCAGCACATCATCATTACTATCACCATTGAAGTCACCAATACCTGCCATTTTCCACTCCGGATCCCTCATTAAAGAGACCCTTCCTTTATCCGCCAGAACCACTTTGCCATCTAACGGGTAGTAGTCCCACAGATGGAATCGGGCATGGCGAAGTAACACATCCGCCTTATCATCGCCGTTGAAATCACCGATCCCTGCTATCGTCCACTGTGGATCCATCGATATCGGAACCTCTCCCTTACCCGCCAGAATCTCTTTGCCATCCAGTGGGTAGTAGTACCAATTGTATGTTCCAGTGTGGCGAAGTAGCACATCGGCCTTGCCATCACCATCGATATCACCCGTACCCGATACTTGCCAGTTTGAATCAAGCGGCAGATTGACCGTTCCTTCACCAGGCAGTATTGCTTTGCCATCCATCGGGTAGTAATACCATTGATGAGTTCTGGCATTTCGAACCAGCAGATCCGCCTTACCATCGCCATTGAAATCATCAACACCTACGACCTGCCAACCTGGTTCGATCATCAGATTGGCTTCACCCTCACCAGACAAGATCTCTTTGCCATCCATCGGATAGTAGTGCCAGCTGTTGCTTCCGGTGTTACGCATCAGGAGATCAGACTTTCTGTCACCATTGAAGTCATTAGCCACGGCGCTCCCATCATTGTCCATAATGGTCACCGTTAGGCTATCAAGCACCCCCAACAGTACACCGCCACTGGGGCTGCTAAGATCAAGTTGGAAACTCTCAGCATCTTCCAGATCTGTGTCGTCTATCAGAGGCACTGTACAGGTTTTAGGGGTGCTATCACCGTCGGCCCATACTAACCAAGTACTTACAGGAGAAAAATCATTTCCAGTAGTGGCGTTTAGTTCTGTGGTAAAACAGAGGGCCGCTACAGCCCCAACACTGCCTCCGCTACGCTCGACCGTTAGCGCTACACTAGTAGTCTCTTCATCCACGATTATGTTGCTGAGGCTAAAACTGAGTGTGCCAGGGTTTGAGGTCGCCGAATACGGATCACTGTTCGTCTGGTACTCCTGTAGAGTAGTGAACCCATCTTGGTCTGGGTCTTTACTCGCATCTGAGGGATCTGATGGATCAAGAGAGGCGTACTGATTTTCATAATCATCCGGCAGCCTATCACTATCGCTATCCACTTTCTCTTCAGCTGTAGCCACAATGCTGTCAATGTCGGCACGGGTAAAAACCTCAATACTTGCACTACGAAGCGAGGTTACAAAAAGCTGGCTTGTTTCTGCCGAATAAGTCATGCCAAGGGGAGTATGCAAAGGGTGATCCACACCATTGAGATGGCCAATATAATTACCGGCACTATTATAGATGGCCACTTGGCTTGTGTAGGTATCAGAGACGTAGATGCGATCAGTATCATCAAGCGCCATGCCCAGCGGCCGGAAGAGCAATGCTCCATTTACTCCCCACGTTGCAGCAAAACGGCGCTTTAAAATGCCATCCAATGTAAAAACCTGGATGAACGCAGTCATCATGCCTTCTGCAACATCTAAAACCAGAATCTCACCCGTAACTTCATTGATCACAATTGAAGTAGGATGCTGAAGCTTTCCCTCATTAGTGCCATATTCTCCAAATGAAAATCGGTGAGAGCCATCAGGATTAAAAACCTTTACGGTACTGGCTTTCTCATCAGCCACATAGATAGCACCGTGGCTATCTATTGCTAATGCAATTGGTTTGATGAATTCGCCGGCACCAATACCTAGCACACCAACTTGTTGCAGACTCTCAACATCATAGATTTCGACACTGCCAGTGCCACTATTCCCGATATAGATCCATCCGAGGTTATTGACTGCGACTGATATAGGTTTATCGAGTCCCGATAGCTTTTTTGAATAAGCACCACCGGGTTGAAATATAAGAAGACTGTTTTCGCCAGATTCTACGACATAGATAAATTCATCTGCATCGACGGCCACGGCAGTTGGCGCTTGGAGCATTGTGGTGAGAGACGGGAGCAGCTCATCCTCCGGTGCAGCAGCGACCGGATTAGGCATAGCTAAGAAACAGATAACATAGCCAGTTATGGCACAGAAACTAAAAACAAGTTGCTGAATAAATATCCTGATATTGGTGCGAGCCGCCATGAAATACCCCAATTATTCCCTGGTAGTCTAAAGACTGGCGCCAAGCATATCAGGTTTAATTAACTACTGAGTATTTAATTTCGCAAATTTTCTGGGGTTTATTTTGCACCACAGAGGATAAAATATGGTAAAGCAGAACTAAGTACCTACTTGGATTTGTTGGGAAATAAAGAAAATGGAGGCTGAGCCCGGAATCGAACCGAGGTCCACGGCTTTACAGGCCATTGAACTTCTTTATATTTTAATAGGTTACGTGCTTTACCACTCCTATTGCCACCCATATGAAATTTTTGTATTGGCAAGACAGTGATCAAAGCCTGCACCCAAAACCAAAAAACATCACTCCAGGCCACAACAATGGGCAGTTCTTCTTGCTTGGCACCATAAACCGATGTATGGACTCCACCGCCCTAGATTAAGTAGGCTGGTATCGATGAAAACAAAGGAGTCGTTGAGGTACTGGCAGTTATTGAAAGATCCTGACCCAAACAGATGTTCATAGAAAAGCAACTGTCTTACAACCCATGCCACCTCCTATCAGCATGATTACAATAGCACTATCACAGTAAAACCTGTGTTCTTCCCTGCTGTTTCTTTAACGCACCTAATAACCGCCGGATAGTGCCCCTCATTTTTCCCAGCCAGCCTATTTTCTATATTTGGCTAGACACATATAATTGCGTGCTATAAATACTGAATCCCTGCCTGCTTTGTTTAAAACCCTCTCCGAACCAGTTCGGCTGCAGATCACTTATCTACTGCTGGAGAAAGGCGAACTCTGCGTCTGTGATCTGGTGGACACACTGGAATTGCCACAGAGCGTAGTCTCCCGTCACCTGGCCTATCTGCGTAACAACGGGCTGTTTGCAACCCATCGTGAAGGGGTGTGGATTCATTACCAGCTAGTGGATGATTGCTGTAACGCACTGTTCGAACATATCCGCCAATGCGGTGCAGACAATGAAGAGATGATGGCAATACGCCAGTAGAAAGCACTGAAAGCACAAGTTCAACCAAAGCCAATCTCCATAATTTCAGTAGGCAAAAGCATTGTCGGGGGTTTTTCCAGCTTCCAGTTGCTGTTTGGATAGAAATTCACCATGCACACGCGGAAAGCACCAACCTACGAGATACTCGATTCTTCGGATTTCCCATTCTCTCCAATATCTTTTCTGATCAAATTCAAGCGGTTTACATATGCAAAATCACGACGAATAACACCACGATGCCGATGGTTTGCACCTATGATGGTGACAATAATTGCAGGCAACACAAACAGCTGTAGTTTGTACCATGGCTCAACAGCTCCATTTGAAAATGAAACAAGAAAAAACGTTATGTTAACTAAAATAATACCTGCTAAAACATTCATACACATATCTGATTCAGCCCACATTTTAACAAGGACCATCTTGTCATGAGGACTATGATCCAAAAGTTCTTTTTCAACCATTTTTTCGAAGGATTTAAAGTCATCTAATTGATCAAATGGATCATTATTATTGCCATCATATGACACAAAACATCTAACCAACTTTTTAGATTGTTCATTTGTTCTATATTTTGCCCACCACCAAAATGGGTGCCTGACGAACGCTCCAAATGGCCCTAATAAAATACCTATAAAATAAGCCAGTACTAACATTAACAAGAACGATTCATCACCTGCACCTGTACCCCATGCAGACTTATCATATTGGGAGGCAAATAAATTTACATACATTAATGTTCCAGCCACCAAAATCACAACACCAGGTACTACTCTTGCAATCAGGTCATAGTAAAATTCAGGTATAGCGTTAGTAAGCGCTTTAATGGGTTCAAATGATGGCATTTAATATCTTCCGTTATTTAACCTTTCATAAGTACATTTTTGGCTTCCAGTTACAGCAGAATTTGGTATTTACCGCACACACCAGAAAGGCATGTACATAATGAACTCATCAACTTACAAGAGAACAAATCATTGGGCCAAAATAACAATAGCAACCGTGCAAACTAGGCATGTTCCACCATAATAGATGTGTAGCCCCCTTTTTCCTGTTCGGTTGTTCCAATCAATGCCCTCTTTACGCTCACCTGAGTTTTTAAGCGACTGTAATAACATTTTATTTTCTTCAGGCCAATTACCTGATTTTGCCTTTTCAAAAGCGAGCTCCATTAACTCATCACGGTAGTTAACAACTCTGAGCTTACTCTCCATAAAAGAAAGATCCATAAATGCTCCAAAAATACTTAACCCAATTATCAACAAACCTAAAGCAAATAAGGTTGATAAAGAAAGATCTAAGATACTCTTATTAACAAGTCCAACAATTATCCCAACAGATCCGTACAGTAGAGCCGCATACCCAGTTCTAATCTTCCATAGCATATTGTCATAACTCGCTATTGCTGCAGATTTACCTGCAAGCTCATCAAAGACTAGACTATCGAGTGTTATTTCATTATTACTGGGCATATTTGATTACCGTAAGTGCTATAGAGAATCATATAAACTTCTACTATTGATGAATAATTAATCTTGATAATTACTTACTTATAATTTCTTGTCATACATATTTTTTTGATTATCACTTTCTTTTAAAACAAGCATGTAACATAGTGTTATGCTGAAGAATACAAAAAACACAATTACAAGTAAGAGGTTTGTAATTACAGAAGCTAATCTTTAAACTGAGCAGCATATGGCCAAGCAACTATTCCATCCAACAGAGCAATATATGACCAAGCAGCAATTACAGCTGGGTATATAATACCTGCAGCAAATGGCTCATTAATAAATCCTACAATGTCGCCAGGTCTACGATCAAACTGACCTAAATATTTACCTTTTCCATCCTCATATTTAATGCTTATAATTTTCTCAATAGTCTTTCCATCAGTTATCAGTTGCGCACATTTTTTAATGCCAAATAGTTCAAAACAAAACAGTCCAA